>VYLW01000004.1_pt1 | contig 48580 bp, 19 predicted proteins | sample 5114201 | NCBI WGS metagenome assembly VYLW01 (sample SAMN12291793, study PRJNA351875) | freshwater metagenome | isolation source: freshwater lake | place: USA: Michigan, Sherman Lake | collected 2011-08-08
TAATGCAAGGTTTTTGAAAGTCCCAATCCTATTTTCTTGCACTAACATCGGACTTTAACAGGTCAAAAGCTTTATTTTAAAAGGGTTTTACCATTATTCAGCAGACCCTAGTTATCAATCTTTCCACCCTGCGTCGGCAGGTTTTTTGGGCTTTTTTATGTCTGAAATGGAAAAACCGCACTTTTTCTCGGTCAATGATGACAATAAGTTATAACTTAGAGATTAATCAACAACTAAAGCTTATGCTTGTAGCTAAGTGAAATCATTGATTAAGAGACCTGTACTTTTCAATAACTTTTTGCCGCAAACCCTAGATAGTCAACAGCTTAGATAATCGCTTTAAAAGTCAGACAGAGGAATAATTCCACAGGCTTGAATTTTGCTTAAAACGAGGTGAAGTTGCCACAATAACCAATTGCCAACTCTCCAGAAAGCCACGGAGTTTTGATTGTCAGAAGCTTCCGCAGATGGGTAACAAAGATTTTCTTCAAAAATCAACCAATGAACGGGTAAATGACCGAGGGGAGAATTCGGCTCTAATTCAAAGTTTAGTTGCTCATAATTGAGCCATTGACCTTCCTTCCGCCAACCCAGGCGATCGCCAAGTTTCTTTTGGGTTTCATAATCCACTAAACCACCGAGACTAGAGAAAATGGCTTGCTGAATACTAAAACCGAAATGACCATTACTATAATGAAGCCAAAGTTGATCAATTTTTTTCAGTTCCGAACAAGGTAATTGAGCAATATCTTGAGGATAAACCTCATTCCAGTAGGTTCTACCCAAAATTTTTAATAGTAGTTGGGTTGTTTGGCGATCGGCCGCTTGCCACTGTTGCTTTCTTAGCAAATCTTGTAATTGATTATAATCAATATCAGCCGATTCTTGAGTTAAGATATTTGGGGAAGTCTGGGGATTTTTAGAAGTAGAAGATTTGTGAAGACTGTTTTGAGTGAATTGAGAGACAACTATTGCCAGGGGAGTTTTTGGGATAGTGTCTTTTTGACAAGCCTCTTGTTCTGCTAAATGATGAGATAATTTATTGATGGTTTTTTCTAGGGAAATAAATTGTTCTGACCATTCACTTTCATTGAATAAGTAATCATTAAATTGATCAGAGGAAAAAGCCTCTTTTAACCTTGCTTCTTTCTCGTAACCAGTCGCCAGAAAATTTAGCAAAAACTCAGAATTTATGGCTGAATCTGAGGTTTCTAAGAGAGCAGGCTGAGGTGGAAAAATATTATCTACCAAATACTTAATTTCTCCAACTGTTGCATAAAATTCTTCATCCACCTTAATCACTTCTTCTATTAATAATTGAAAAGGAGCAAAATAGTCCTGTAAGTAGTTTTCAAAATTAATCGCATTTTGGGCAAGATCAGCAATTTCTTGGCGAACTCGTTGAGATTTGAGTTGATAATGATTTAATTCCTCATAAATTTTGAGTTCTTGAATAATTGCTTGCACAATTTTTTTCTGCTTTTGAGTATCCTCGGCTAATTTCTGAACTCCTTCCCCTAGTAATTTAGTTTTTCTCAACATCAAAAAAGATGTTTTTCCCAGTAGCAAAATTGACCGAAAATTTTCCTGTTTTTCTAGCTTGAGTTGATTGAGAATATTTTGATTATTATTATTTTTAATTTCTAACTTTATTCTCTCGTAGTCTAATATTTTCAATTCTTGATATTTTTGGGAAAATAAAATTTTGAGATTGTCACTGAGTTGGAGTAAAAAACGATAATATCCGTCCTGATAGATTTCTAGTCCATTAATTAGTAAATTATAGTCTTTAATTAATAACTGAGTCTCGATCAAGATTTCTTGTTGAGTAATTTTTTCTTTTCGTTTAATAATCTTACCAAAATAGTAATGGTAGCGAACTCCTTCTTGAATTAATTTCCGACGTTCTTTGATGATTTTCTGAAAATTTTTTAAGTATCTATTTTTAAAAACAGGAAGTTGATAGCTTTGCTCATAAATGGCAATTTTTTTATAGGTCATCAGATGTTGAGAGTTCCTATTTAGCATAGCTATCTTAGACCAAAAAATTCCTCAATACTTAGCAATAATCATCCGCTGCCCCCATCTCTTGCAAGAGGGAGCAATACCTAATTAAACATTTTCAACTTCAACAACAACTGGTTCATTTTCAATAACTGGTTCATTTTCAATAACTGATTCATTTTCAATAACAACTGTTTGAGGACTTTCAGGAGTTGGCTCAGTTACCGTTTCTTGCTGCTTTACTGTCTGTTCTTGATGGTCAGTCAAGTGTTTTTTGGTTTTTAATTTCAGGTCATCAGTCAGAGGTAAAGCATCAATTTCAGCTAAAAGTGTTTCCAGGGATTCTTTTTTACTTCGCTCAGTGTAAAAAGCATTCAGAACCGCTTCAATTCCGTACTCGGCGATCGCATCTCCTAAGACAGTAACCAACCCCATCGCTCCGATACCCAGAAAAACTACAAAGGGTTGTCCGAGGGTGAAAATTAGCACGATGACAGCAATAATAGCCGAAGCTAAATAAGTACCTGCCACTTTTTTGATAATGTTATCGAGTTCCATAAAAATCACCTCAAATTTCTAGCGAAGGATTAGTTTAATTTTAAAGCAAGGTTACTCTGCCTGTTGATCGTCGTCAAGTAAAGCTTGAAGAAAAGGTTCAAGACTTTTGGGACGATAATCGGAAAAGGCCTTTAATCGTTTTACCACACTGTGATGAACAGTGACAACTTTTGTATTGAAATATCGCCATTGCTCACCTCCCAAGGCCGACAATCCTTTAACAGTATTATCGAACTTGATGGTCGGGTCTGGTTTAATTTGGAATTCCTCGGATTCAGAGGTAGTTGAATTAAACTCTAATCCCAATTTTTTGGCTTGATTAATCATCCATTGTAACGGGTAGTCGGAAAGTCCTTGATATTCTTTTTTACCACCACCTAGACAGGTATGTTCACCGACAAATAAAACTTCTTTGACAACTTGTTCAGGATTTTCGGGATTGGCTTTGATCGGAGTGGAAGGGAAGTTTTTACGTTTTTCATCAATGGCAACAGCATGAAAAGCATTCTGGATAATCGGACTTAGTTTTGTATTACTAAATTCATATTTTTTATGATAAAACTTAGCCAGGGGAAACCAAGGAGTTAAATCGGGAATACCAAAATTGCCAACTGTATCCCAACAACCTAACATCTTGACTGGAATACGATCTTGAAAATCTTCCTTTTCTGTCTCAATTTTTTTAGCATTAGCGGCACGAAATTGTTGAGCTTTGGCACTATCGGAACTAACGGTGTGGTCTCGATAGAGTTGATAAGCTAGGGGAATTTCTTTAATCTTAGAGCGTTTTAGGATTCCACATTTATCGATAAAACTGGCCAAACATCGAACGATATATGCTCCTCGACTAAAACCTAACAAATAAATTTCATCCTCGGTTGTGGGATTGTAGTTAAGGACAAGAAAACGATAGGCATCTTGAATCATTCGATCGAGGCCCCAGCCAAAAGTTTCATTCCCTAAACTTTTAATAAATTCGTTATCTTCGGGGCTGCCAGAACCTGACAGAAAGACGATTTGGGGGGTTTGATCCTCGGCAATATACTTAATGGATTCGGCGAATTTAACCACATTGGTGGGGTAAGCACTGGCAGAGTCTTCCCAAGAACCATCACAACAAATAATTAACCGTTTTTTCTGGTTTGAATAAGTGAGGCTATCCGGTTGAGAAATTGCTGTTTCAGTAATCTCCTCAATTTCATTGCTGGCAAGGGCAGCTTCTTCGGCAATTATAATTGATTCTGAATTATCTTCCCGGGAAGGTTCTTGATTTTCAGATGGAGCATCCTGTTCAATCACTTCTTCTTCTTCAAGGGAGTTAAAAATTTCGTTGACCATTGTTATCCTTTTCGCACTCCTTCTAGCTTTATTGCTAGTCTGAGTTTTTGATTTAGGGATCGAGGTCGGTTTGGAGGGAAGACTATCTAGTTGCCAGGTTGTCCCATAAAGAATACCATGATTGCTATAACTTGTTTGATCCTCGGCACTGCCATTGAGTGATAAATAAGTGACTAAACCAAGGTCATCAACTAAGGGAGATTGATACATCGCTTCTTGGATTTCTTCTTGGCTACGCGCTTGATTCCAAACAGAAAGTTCTGCAAGACAACCTTGCCAATAATGGGAGAGATTAACAGAGGCTCCCAAGATGATTTTTTCAATCCCCGTTAAGGCCCGGTTATGACCGTTGCCACGATGCCAAATGATACCATTGCGATAGATCAACATTCGGCCTGTGGTGGCATTTTTGACCAAGGCCCAGTGAGTCCAATCACTATAATCTTTAAGCTTGACTTTTTTTTCAATTCGATCGAAACCTTCTTCATTTCCCGCGTCCCAAAAAATCGCAGGTTTCACGGGATCGCCCCAGGGCAAGGTAATATGTAGAACGCGGTTATTTTCCTGATTAACAGCTTCTAAAAGAGTGGTTTCTGTGGATAAATTATTTTCCCCTTTTGCCCAAAATGTAATGGTAATACTCTGATCGATGTCAAGAAATCCGTGGGATAGCTCCATGTGATCATCGATGCCATTAAATTTTAGTACAGAGCGTTGTTCAGCCATTGGTTTTGTAATCACCTAGGGGAGAAAGAGGTAATCAGGGGTTCAGGGATTCTGACTAATAAGAGATTGATTTATCTGTCGTGATTTCCCAGAATCCTACCGCCTAGCTTAACACATTTTAGTTATCTAGGGATATATATAAATAAATGTGTAGGAGTCAACGACTAATATTCCAGGGCCGGCACTTGCTGTGGCGAGAAACTCAGAGGAGTTGACCCCAATCCCTATCGCCATCAAGTAGTAGAGACCTAGTACTTGGAGGGATGCACATGGCTGACTGACATCCCTCCCCGGGCCGGTTATCAGCAAACCCTAGGTACTTATTGTAACTCTGACCAAATTCCTCGGCAGCGCTCTACAATTAGTCCCTGAAAAATTAATTGGGTTGCGGGATGAATCTCTACTTTATACAGAGCAAAAAGACCTGTTGGACTATTTAGATTTAACTCCCTTCGCGTTAGAGATAAAGCTTTTGTTCGGTGCATTTCCACCGCTTTTAGTAAGCCTGGATAACTGACATTACGCAGGGCCAATTGACCATTTTTTGTGAGATAAATAGCATCATTTTGCAAGAGATATTCCAAACTGATCAAACTAGCGTGGACATCCACATCTTTTTCTAAACCCCCTAAACGGTGAGCATCTAAACCAAAGCGAATGCAGAAATTAACAGCGACTAATTTTCCCGCTTCTTCGGCAGGTAAAGCACAGTCGGCAAATTCAAAGCCTAAACTATCTGAGCGCCACTCCTCGACTCCGGCATAGGTATAGTTTTGAAACAGTTTATTTTTGAGTTTCAAGTCAAATCCCAACCCACTAGCATGACCTGCTTCATGGAATTGGGTATCGAGATGGCGATAGCGTTCACCATTAATTTGATCCTCTAGGGGTCCTAATAGTAAATCGGCCGTTTCTGGCTCAAAAATTTTTCGGATACATTCGTAGCTAGAACCGGAAAAGCGTCTTTTTTGCTCACTGGCATTATTTAAAGCTGGCCCCTGAACACTATTGGGAAAAGTCCACCTATGGGGAACGATAAAAGCCTCCCCCTTTTCTCCGCTAACTGTACCACAACTAGCAATTTCAGTAAAGGACAAATTTCTGGGAATCGGTTGTCCTAAACTGCCAAATTTTTCACGAATTAACCTTTCTAGTTGTTCAATAGAAGGTTCACTATTTTTATGAATTTTTCCGTAAATCGCACTCAAAGTGACTTGTTGCTTCCCCTGACGATTGATGCTATAGGGAGCAATCATCAGAAAATAACCATTTTTATCGATAAAATTCAGATTAATGAAATCTTCTGATAAAATGCTCCAGTCATCGGTTTCTAAAGCCGCTGCTGTTTTCAGAAGCCACTGAGCCGGAATTTCACAGTTATCTGCTTCCTGTTGACGCAGTTTTTTCGCCGCAATTGCAATTTTATTTTGCTGGATATCTTGGACGATTTCTTGGAAGAACTGTTGTTGATTAACCAGGGTTTGATTCATTTTTTTGGTAGCTAAGTTGGTGTCATGGTTTAACGTTGTTTTTTGACCCATCTCTCATCGGCTAAACTCTTAGCCATTTTAAGATTTTAGGGTCTTTGTCATAGCGATAGGTCAGTCCATCTTTCCCCGTAATTGATTTTCCCTGACTGGCTTTGCTTCTAATGCTACTGAGAGAATAGTCGCTTAATTCCTTCATTTGTGCATGGGAAAGTCCTTCTTCGACTTCTGTTAAGATTGTTGTCGTTGGCGATTCGGGGGGGGGTTCCTTGGCAGAATTGATTTTAGGATTGACCTCGGTTTCCTGATTCGGTAAATCTTCAAGTCTAGTTTGAGAATTATCGACAGAAATATTAATAATTTCTTTCGCTTTTTGTCGGCGATATTCCTCCACTGTAAGCAGTTGCCAATGGGAATTACTAGAGAGTTCTAAAACCCATTGATGGTAGTTAAAGAGACTTTCCCGATGTCCAACACTAATAAAAGTTGTGTGAGTTTTTTGCAATTGCCGATATAAATTTTCCTCATTGTTTAAGTCCAAAGCACTTGTGGCTTCATCTAGGATAGTAAAACTGGGACGGGTAATTAATACCCTAGCAAAAGCCAAACGTTGTTGTTCTCCCAGGGACAAAATGTTCTCCCAAGGCTCTTCTGTATCAAAGCTATCGACTCGATTTAGTAAATTTTGGAGATTGACTTCTTGCAAAACTTCCCTCAATCTTATCTCATTGGTTTCTTGATTACGATTGGGATAAAGTAACTGTTCTCGCAAGGTTCCTAATATTATATAGGGACGTTGGGGCAGAAACAATACTTCTTCTAGGGGGGGACGCACTAATCGGCCGGTTCCTGCATTCCATAAACCAGCGATAGCGCGTAGCAAGGAACTTTTACCCCGACCACTCGGACCGACAATTAATAAACCTTGTCCAGGCTGAACAGAAAGGGAGAGGTTTTCGACAATTACCTGTTCATAATCGGGGGTTTGCAAGGTGACATCTTCAAAGGAAAATTGGGTTTCTTCGATGGTTTTAATCGTGCTTAAATTTTCGGGTTGTTTAATGACTTCTTCTAAGGCTTGGGAAAATTGCGATAGACGTTCAACATAACTGCTAAATTGTGCCGAAGTGCCAAATTCACTAATTAATTCCGCCAGCGCCGTAGCAAACAAATTAGCCGCTAAACAGGCTTGCCCGACCTGTCCGAAACTAATGCCCTCACTATTGATATACAAAGGACCCAAAATGACAAAAGTAAATACTTGAATTGCCGCCTGATAGCCCCGACTAAAAATTTCTGTGCCTCTCTCCCAATCAATTTTACGTTTAGCACTGTCTAAGAGTTTATTAAATCTCCGCTGAATAATATTTAATTCCTGATTTTCTCCCTCAAAGAAAGCGATCGACTCCGCATGATTACGAATGTGGGTTAGAGCATAATTATAGTTAGCCTTAAGTTCTAATTCTTCTTGGGTAATTTTATTTAGAGCTTGGTTAAAATAGATAGCAATGACGTTACCGAGAATTGTCCAAATGACTAAAATAATGGCAACAGAGGAAGAAATTGACCAGAGAATCACTAAAAAAGTGATCATATCTAGGACATTTTCCAGGGCAACGGCAAAAAAGGAGAGAGCTTTACTGGTAATCGGCTCAATTTCCTGGGATAAACGCTGATCTGGGTTGTCGATATCGGATTTAAAATTAATTCTGTAATAGGCGCGATTATGCAAATATTTGTTGAGAATCCAGTCATTGAGCCAAGCATACCAATCCAGGGCGATTCTTTTTCTGAGAAATTTAAGCAAGCCAACTAAAAGGGTGACAAAGAGCAGTCCAACCGCAAAAACTACCAAAGTTTTGACAAATTTATCAAAATCACTTTTTTCAAGAATGACATCAACTAAGTAATTACTAACAAAGCTATTGAAGGCATTTAAGCCTACAACCGCTAGGATTGCCCCGATTAGTAGGATGAGCATTGCCCAAGCTTGGATCACATCGGAAAAAGTCCTTCCCCCCGATTCAGTAGGATACCAATAGGGAGCAGCAATCAGCTTGACACTGTGCCAAAATTTGCTGACATCGGAGATAATATTAGTCGTCGATCGATCTTGAGCTTGAGGGACTTTGGCGGACATATAGCATTTATATTTGAGTTGTGGACATTTTGCCAGAATTATTTTAGATTTTGGTTGGATTGGCGGAGTAGAAGGCAATTGGCGAAAATATAAAGCTCCCCGACAATTTTAAGGTTATTGTGCTTGAGTTGTGGTAACATACTCCCGTCGCTTTATCTGTCAGCATAGAGTGATCGCTTTCTCAGCCCCCTGCTACTGCTTTTTTAACCCTCGTTATCTTACTACAAGTAACCGTTGTTTGGATAGCTAAAGCTAGTGAGCGCTTCTCAGACTACCACATATTACCGAATTTCGTTGACCATGACAAATTTTCTTTTCTATGATAGGATTTCATGGTACAGTTTTCAAAGCAATGAGGTGCGCCGATTTTCTTCCCTGTTCCCTGTTCCCTGTTCCCTGTTCCCTGTTCCCTGTTCCCTCAAAGCGATAACAGACCTTGGGACATCATGGTGAAAAATGTTCGATATATGTTACATTTTGTACTCGGCTTCCTTGCGCCCCTACAGAGGGGCAAATTCGGTTTCTGTAGGGGCATAAAGCATACGCCTTCCCCTAGATAACATTTTTTTATCACAAATGCGGGAGAGTCATGAGTAGAAATATGAAAACAATTTACCCACTTTCACCGGGACAAGAAGCAATGTGGTTAATCTGCCAAATTGCTCCGGAGAGCGTTGCTTATAATATATTTATTACTGCAAAAATTCATGCACATTTAAAGATTGCTGTTGTCAATCGTGTCTGGCAAAAAATTATTGAAAAGCACCCGATTCTGAGAACCACATATACCAATCATGAAGGCAAACCAGTGCAGCAGGTTAACCAGCAAGAGAATTTTAAGGTTGAGGTAATAGATGCCAGCGACTGGAGGGAAGAGCAATTAGTAGAAAAAATCTATGCTATTGCTGACCACCCTTTTAACTTAGAAAAAGATTCAGTTTTGCGGGTGAATTTATTTACTCGTTCAGCAGAAGAACACATTCTCTTGCTGACAATGCACCACATTGCTGGCGATATGTGGTCCTATGATTTACTGCTGAGTGAATTTCAAGCTTTATATCCAGAGGAAGTGGAGCAATTTAGTCAACAGCAGACAGAAACAGCCCCAGATTCTTGGAATGAAAATAAAACCTATGCAAATTTTGTCCAATGGCAAGCAGCAATGCTATCGGGTAATAGGGGAGAAAAACTGTGGCAATATTGGCAAAAACAATTAGCTGGCGAATTGCCAATTTTGAATTTGCTCCCAGACAAACCCCGCCCCCCAGTCAAGACTTATGAGGGAGCCTCATACATTGTCAAGCTAGATGAACAGTTAATTGAAAAACTCAAGCATCTAGCTTTAGCATCTGGAACCAGCCTTTATCGGATTCTGCTTACAGCATTTTACGTCCAACTTTACCGCTACACCAATCAAACAGATATCCTCTTATGCAGCCCGATGAGAGGACGGCCGGGTAAAGAGTTTAAAGAGATTGTCGGCTACTTTTCTAACCTGACCGTTTTAAGAGTTTCTGTCCAGGAGAATGCCACATTTACAGAACTTCTTGCTCAAGTCAGCAAAATAGTTAGCCAAGCTCAAAATCATCAAGATTACCCATTTTCTCTGTTAGCAGAAAAACTCCAGCCACAACGCGATCCCAGCCGTTCGCCTTTCTCTCAAGTTAGTTTTGCTTGGCAAGCACAAACTTGGTGTGAACCAAAAAATAATTCCTTGCATCTGCAAAAATCAGTGTTGCCAATGGAGCCACACTTGTTCGGACAACAGGGCGGACACTTGGATTTGAGTTTAATGGTGAGAGAAGCGAAAGGAGTGATTAAGCTATGTTGGCAATACAACACTGACTTATTTGACGCTGCTACTATTGAGCGCATGGCCAAGCATTTTGAAAGACTGCTCAACTCTATTGTGCTTAACCCACAGCAGCGTATTTCCCAATTACCAATGCTCACAGAAGTTGAGCAACAGCAGTTACTTTTTGAGTGGAACAATACTCAGGCTGAGTACCCATTAGATAAGTGTATTCATCAGTTGTTGGAGAAACAAGTTGAACGGACACCTCATGCTGTTGCAGTAGTATTTGAAGGTCAACAATTAACCTATAATGAGTTAAATTGTCGAGCTAATCAGTTAGCACATTATTTGCAATCTTTGGGGGTAAAACCTGATACTTTAGTAGGGATTTGTGTAGAACGTTCTTTAGAGATGATTGTGGGATTATTAGGCATTCTTAAAGCGAGTGGGGCTTATGTCCCTCTTGACCCTGATTATCCGATTGAACGGATTATTTTTATGTTAGAAGATGCTGCTGTTAAAGTGTTACTAACTCAACAGAAATTGATTAATAAATTACCTGAACATCAAGCACAACTTATTTGTTTAGATGCTGACTGGGAGTTAATTTCTCAGTTCAGTCAGGATAATCCAATTACTGATGTACAAGCAACTAATTTAGCTTATGTTATTTATACATCAGGTTCTACTGGTCAACCGAAGGGGGTAATGCTTTCCCACAGTAACCTGTCCAATCATATGTTCTGGATGCAAGAAACATTCCCCCTAACTAAAACGGATAGAGTTCTGCAAAAAACTCCCTTTAGTTTTGATGCGTCAGTTTGGGAATTTTACGCTCCTTTATTAGTAGGTGGACAGTTGTTAATAGCTCAACCAGGGGGTCATACCGACAGCGATTACCTCTTAAAAACAATTGCCCAACAGCAAGTAACTACTGTTCAACTTGTGCCATCCTTACTGCAAATGCTTTTAGAACAGGGAGGAATCGAAAATTGTCAGTTACTCAAACGAGTCTTCTGTGGTGGTGAAATCTTGCCAGTGGCTTTGCAAGAGAAATTATTGAGCCAACTAAATGTAAATTTGTGCAATCTCTATGGACCGACAGAATGTTGTATTGATGTAACTTTTTGGAATTGTCAGAGAGAAATGTATGGACAACGTATCCCCATTGGTCGTCCAATTTCTAATACACAAATCTACATTTTAGACTCCAATCTTCAATCATTACCTGTAGGTATTCCAGGAGAAATACACATAGGTGGAGCAGGATTAGCAAGAGGTTATCTGAACCGTCCCGAATTAACAGAAGAAAAATTTATTCCTAATCCTTTTAGTAATTCCCCAGATTCTCGACTCTATAAAACGGGAGACTTAGCGCGTTATTTACCTGACGGCAACATTGAATATTTAGGACGTATTGACAATCAAGTCAAGATTCGCGGTTTCCGTATTGAATTAGGGGAAATTGAAGCAGTATTAACTCAATATCCTCAAGTACAATCATCTGTTATTATTGCCCGGGAAGATACACCAGGAAATAAGCGTTTAGTCGCCTACATTGTCCCCGAAAAAGAGGCAACACCAACCCCCAATGAAATGCGGCAATGCTTAAAAGAAAAGCTGCCAGAATATATGATTCCCAGTGCTTTCGTAATACTAGAATCATTACCCTTAACACCTAATGGTAAAATAGACCGTCGCGCCTTACCTGCACCCGAACAAAATTACGAAAGAACAGACAAATTCATCTTACCACGCAACCCCATTGAAGAAATACTGGTAACAATTTGGACTGAGGTGTTAAAGGTACAACAAATAAGCATTAATGATAACTTCTTTGAACTAGGAGGACATTCGTTATTAGCTACCCAACTCATCTCCCGCATTCGCACTAATTTATCAATAGAAATTCCTTTACGGAGTCTATTTGCAGCCCCAACAATTGAAGAATTAGGACAACAAATTCAACAATTACAGCAAGAGGATTTAACCCTGTCCGCACCCCCCATATTATCAAGGGGTGAACAGTCTGAATTATTGTTGTCTTACGCTCAAACTCGTCTCTGGTTTTTAGACCAATTAGAACCTAATAGTCCCTTCTATAATATTCCTGTGGCTTTACGTTTGCAAGGCCACCTTAATCAAGTTGCTTTAACACAAAGTTTAGCGGAAATTATTCAACGTCACGAAGCATTAAGAACCAACTTTGTTACTGTTAATGGACAACCAACTCAGGTTATTAACACGTTAACAAATTGGACAGTATCAGTAATCAACTTGCAGCATTTATCACCAGAAGAACAAAAAAATGCTGCTAAAAAATTAGTTAAGGAACAAGCATTACAACCCTTTGATTTAGCTAATGAAGCATTAGTAAGGGCCACCTTAATCGTGCTGAATAATAACGAGTATTGGTTATCATTGTGTCTGCACCATGTTATTAGTGATGGTTGGTCAATGGGTGTATTTATTGAAGAATTAACAGCGTTATATAATGCAGTTAATCAAGGTCAAGTTTCCCCCTTAAAACCCTTACCAATTCAGTACACTGATTTTGCAATTTGGCAAAGAAAATGGTTCCGAGGAGAAGTCCTAGAAAATCAATTAAATTACTGGCGGAAACAACTAGCAGAAGCACCAACATTCTTACCCTTACCAACAGATAAACCCCGTCCAGCAAGACAATCGTTTACAGGGGCACATCAAGAGTTTCAACTATCCCTTGAACTGACTCAAAAGCTAACAGAATTAAGTCAGCAACAAGGGGTGACAATGTTTATGACATTGTTAGCAGCTTATGGGACATTGCTTTACCGTTATACAGGACAATCAGATATCTTAATAGGGACACCTATAGCGAACCGTAATCGTCGTGAAATAGAGAGTTTAATCGGCTTTTTTGTGAACACCTTAGTAATGCGGACTGACTGTTCAGAAAATCCCAGTTTTCAGGAATTATTAATGAGAGTGAGGGAAATGTCTTTAGGTGCTTATACTCATCAGGATTTACCCTTTGAAATGTTAGTAGAAGCGTTACAACCAGAGAGAAATCTTAGTCATACTCCCCTATTTCAGGTAATGTTTGCACTTGAAAATACTCCCCTATCTGAAGTAAAAATGAGTGGTTTGACTATTGATTCTTTACCCTTAGAATGGGGAACAGCTAAGTTTGATTTAACCTTGTCAATGCAAAATACAGAGACGGGATTAATGGGAGTTTGGGAGTATAATACTGACCTATTTAATAGCGAGACTGTTGAAAGAATGAACGGTCATTTTCTGACTTTACTTGAGGGGATTATTGCTAATCCAAACGAGCGAGTTTCTCAATTACCTTTGTTAACAAAAGTTGAACAACAACAGTTATTAATAGACGGTCATAATACTCAAGTAGATTACCCTGCTGATAAGTGTATTCATCAGTTATTTGAGGAGCAGGTTGAACGGACTCCTAATGATGTAGCGGTGGTATTTGAGGAGCAACAATTAACCTATAATGAGTTAAATCGTCGAGCTAATCAGTTAGCCCATTATTTGCAATCTTTGGGGGTTAAACCTGATGAATTAGTGGGGATTTGTGTAGAACGTTCTTTAGAGATGATTGTCGGATTATTGGGGATATTAAAAGCGGGTGGGGCTTATGTTCCTCTTGATCCTGATTATCCCCAGGAACGTCTAAGCTTTATGTTAGAAGACTCTCAAGTGAAAGTATTAGTAACTCAAGCAAAATTAGTCGAGTCTATTCCTGAACATCAAGCACAACTTATCTGTTTAGATACAGAATGGGAAAAAATTGCTCAAAATATCCCATCAAACCCTGAAAGCGGAGTAAAACCCGATAATTTAACCTATATAATCTATACGTCAGGTTCCACCGGTAAACCGAAAGGAGTTTTAGTTAATCACGCTAATGTAGTACGTCTATTTGCGGCGACAGACTCCTGGTATCACTTCAACTCTAATGATGTCTGGACTCTATTTCATTCCTACGCTTTTGACTTTTCGGTGTGGGAAATGTGGGGAGCTTTGTTATATGGTGGACGCTTAGTAGTTGTCCCCTACTTAGTGACGCGTTCTCCCGAAGCATTTTATCAGCTATTATGTCAAGAAAAAGTCACAATTCTCAATCAAACTCCTACCGCTTTCCGTCAGTTAATTCAAGTTGAAGAATCCTTAAAAGGAAGTTTTCCCCCCTTATCAAGGGGGGTTAGGGGGGATCGTTCATCGACAACAGATAACGATTTAAGCTTACGTTTAGTTATTTTTGGAGGAGAAGCTTTAGAAATTAACAGTTTACAGCCTTGGTTTAACCGACATGGTGACCAATGCCCCCAATTAGTTAATATGTACGGAATTACGGAAACTACCGTTCATGTCACCTATCGACCATTAAGTATGACCGACTTGGATAGTACAGCTAGTGTGATTGGTTGTCCCATTCCCGACTTACAGGTATATTTACTAGACCAATATTTACAACTTGTACCGGTTGGTGTACCCGGGGAGATGTATGTGGGGGGTGCAGGAGTAACAAAAGGTTATCTCAATCGTCCTGAATTAACAACAGAAAGGTTTATTCCTAGTCCTTTTGAGAAGGATGAAGTGATCCCCCCAACCCCCCTTAATAAGGGGGGAACTCAAGGAGGAGCAAAATTATATAAAACAGGAGATTTAGCGCGTTATTTACCTAAGGGAGAATTAGAATATTTAGGACGCATTGACAATCAAGTTAAGATTCGGGGTTTTCGGATTGAGTTGGGGGAAATCGAAGCATTATTAGCATCTCATCCCCAGATTTGGGAAACAGTAGTAATAGTGAGGGATGATACAACAGGAGATAAACGTCTTGTGGCATACATTGTGCCACAATCGGAAAAAACGATTACCATTAACGAAATACGGCAATTTCTGAAAGCTAAATTACCCAGTTACATGGTTCCTAATGCTTTCGTTATTTTAGATGCCTTACCCCTTACTGCTAATGGTAAAATAGACCGTCGTGCTTTACCCCCATCAGAATCTAGTAGTGAACCATCAGAAAAATATGTTGCGCCGCGTAACCCGATTGAGGATATATTAGTAAATGTTTGGTCAGAAATTCTAAAAGTAGAGAAAGTGGGCATCAATGATAACTTCTTTGAACTGGGAGGACATTCCCTACTAGCCACTAAATTAGTAGCACAGATCCGCGATCGCCTGAAAATTGAGCTTCCCCTACGTCAGTTATTCAACACAGCAACCCTCGCTGAATTAGCCCAAGGGATTGAACAGTTAAAACAGCAAACACCGGATTCCCCTGTTCCCACCATTTTACCAAGAAAAAGAAAATGAATTTTGAAGAATTACCCCTATCCTATGCCCAACAGCGTTTATGGTTCCTAGATCAATTAGAACCCAACAGTTCTTTCTATAACGTTCCTCTTGCCTTGCATTTAGCGGGGGATCTTCAGGCAGATATCCTCGAAAAAAGTTTACAAAAAATTATTCAACGTCATGAAGCCCTCCGCACCAATTTCACGACTATTGAAGGAAATCCTGTACAAGTAATTAAACCAGAAAGTAATTGGCAATTAACGCTTGTCAATGGGAAAGACAGCCCAAAATATCGAGAAGATCAGGAAATAAAAAAATGGCTAGAAATTCACAGCCATCAACCCTTTGATTTAGCCAATGACTACCTAATTAGAGCCACCCTACTCAAGTTATCAGACACAGAACATTTCTTGCTGATTTGTCTGCACCATATTGTCTCTGATGGTTGGTCAATGGGGGTATTTATACAGGAATTGACAACCCTTTATAATGCCTATACTAAAGGTTTAGAACCTCTTTTACCAGAGTTACCGATTCAGTATGCCGACTTTGCAATTTGGCAGAGGGAGTATTTACAGGGAGAAATCCGCCAAAATCAGTTAAATTACTGGCAAAAACAGTTAGCAGCAGCACCCGCCTTATTACATCTACCGACAGATCGTCCAAGGCCTCCGGAACAACGTTTTGAGGGAGATCGGATCAATGGTATTCTTTCCCCAGAACTTAGTCAGGGGTTAAATAGGCTGAGTCGTGAAAAAGGTGTCACCTTATTTATGACCCTCTTGACCGCATTTAAGGTTCTACTCTATCGCTATACGGGACAAGAAGATATTTTAGTCGGTACTCCCATCGCTAACCGCACTCGTAGCGAATTAGCTGGGTTAATCGGCTTTTTTGTCAACACCCTAGTCTTAAGAACAGATTTAGCAGGAAATCCCAGTTTTAGCGAGGCATTAAAACAGGTACGAAAGACGGCAACAGATGCTTACGACCATCAAGATTTACCCTTTGAAATGTTAGTAGAAGCATTACAACCTGAAAGAAATATGAGTTATACTCCTTTATTTCAGGTGATGTTTGGACTAGATAATGAAGTTCTAAATGAAATGGATTTAGAGGGAATAAAAGCCACCCCTCAGCCTTTGGAATTTAAAAAGGCTAAGTTTGATCTAAGTTTGTTTATACAGGTAAAAGAAGCTGGATTGACTGCACATTGGGAATATAATACTGACCTATTTAATGGTGAGACTATTGAGAGAATGAACGGTCATTTTCTGGCTCTAATTGAGGGAATTATTGCTAATCCGAGTGAGCGGATTTCTCAATTACCTTTGTTAACTAAATCTGAACAACAACAGTTATTGATTGACTGGAATAATACTGAGGTAGATTATCCAGTTGATAAGTGTATTCATCAGTTATTTGAGGAGCAGGTTGAACGGACTCCTGATACTGTAGCGGTGATATTTGAAGAGCAAGAATTAACCTATAATGAGTTAAATTGTCGAGCTAATCAGTTAGCGCATTATTTGCAATCTTTAGGTGTTAAACCTGATACTTTAGTCGGCATTTGCATTGAGCGTTCCTTAGAGATGATTGTGGGATTATTGGGTATTTTAAAAGCCGGTGGTGCTTACGTTCCTCTTGACCCCGATTATCCGCTTGAACGGATTAGTTTGATGTTAGAAGATGCTGGTTTGAAGGTATTGCTAACTCAACAAAAATTGATTGATAAATTATCTGAATCTCAAGCAAATATAAATATTGTTTGTGTAGACGCTGACTTGCCAGTAATTTCTAAAGAGGAGCAAAAGAATCTAATTACTACCATTAAATATAGTAACCTAGCTTATGTAATTTACACCTCCGGTTCTACAGGAATACCCAAGGGAGTATTAGTTACCCATCAGGGATTACTAAATCTAGTATTCTGGCATCAAAACACCTTTGAAATTACGAACCTAGACAAAGCTACTCAGTTAGCTGGAACAGGATTTGATGCTGCTGTTTGGGAATTGTGGCCTTATTTAACTGCCGGAGCAAGTATTTATTTAGTCAAACCTGAAATCCTGATATCTCTAGTGGAATTACAAAAATGGTTAGCAGCGAAAAAAATAACCATCAGTTTTCTACCAACACCAATAGCCGAGCAATTATTATCGTTAGAATGGACAGAAATTAATGTTTCTTTGCGAACTATCTTGACAGGGGGAGATAAGCTTAATCAATACCCGTCAAATTTCATTCCTTTTCAGGTGGTAAATAATTATGGTCCCACTGAAAACACAGTCGTTACAACTTCAGGGGTAGTAATTTCTGGAGAAAAGAATAATAGTCTTTCACCCGCCATTGGTCGCCCAATATTTAACACACAAATCTACATTTTAGACTCCAATCTTCAACCAGTACCTGTAGGTATTCCAGGAGAAATACACATCAGTGGAGCAGGATTAGCAAGAGGTTATCTTAACCGTCCAGAATTAACACAAGAAAAATTTATTCCTAATCCTTTTAGTAATTCCCCAGATTCTCGTCTCTATAAAACGGGAGACTTAGCACGTTATTTACCTGACGGTAATCTCGAATATTTAGGACGGATTGATAATCAAGTAAAAATTCGGGGTTTCCGCATTGAATTAGGAGAAATTGAAACCATTCTCAGTCAGCACAGCGCAGTCAAGACAGCTATTGTTATTGCCCGCGAAGATGAGACAGAGCAAAAACGTTTAGTTGCCTACATTGTCCCCCAAGCAGAGGGGATTTCTGCCCAACAAGAGCAAAATTTTATTGCTGTTACTGAACTGCGTCAATTCCTGAAAGCTAAGTTACCAGAGTATATGATTCCTAGTGCCTTTGTCATTTTGGAATCCCTACCCTTAACGCCTAACGGTAAGATTGATCGTCGTGCCTTACCTGCTCCCGAATTCCAAAGCGAAGAACAATACGTTGCGCCGCGTAACCCGATTGAGGAGATATTATCCTCGATTTGGGTAAAAGTCCTAAAAGTTGCACAGGTGGGGATTAACGACAACTTCTTTGAGTTAGGCGGACATTCATTATTAGCAACTCAACTGATTTCGCGCATCCGTGAGGCTTTTCAGGTAGAAATGCCCTTACGGGAGTTATTTGTTGCACCGACAATCGCCGAATTAGCACAGGAAATAAAACGGATTTCGGAACGAGAACAACTCACTGAACTGCCGATTTTACCTAGGGACAAAACAGCAGAATTACCCTTATCTTTTGCTCAGACTCGTCTTTGGTTTTTAGATCAATTTGAGTCCAATAGTTCTTTTTATAATATCCCCCTAGCCTTGCGTTTAGAGGGAACTTTAAACTCACAAATCTTAATCCAGAGTTTAGAAGAAATTTGTGATCGCCATGAAGCCTTAAGGACTAACTTCATTAGCGTTGATGGTATCCCTACCCAGGTTATACAAACGCGAACCTGGACAGTTACGGTAGTTGATTTACAGCATTTATCTAGCAGTGAAAAAGTAATTGTCTCCCAAGAGTTAGCACAAAACCAAGCGATTCAACCGTTTGACTTAGCAAGTGAACCCTTAATCAGAACCACTTTAGTCGTGTTATCTGAAACGGAACACATCTTGTTAGTCTGTATGCACCACATTGTCAGTGATGGCTGGTCAATGGGGGTATTTCTTCAGGAATTAACCGACCTCTATAACGCGTACATTCAAAATCAGCCCTCATCTTTAAGTCCGTTACCGATTCAGTACGGTGATTACACTCTTTGGCAAAAACAGTGGTTACAGGGAGATATTCTGCAACGTCAATTAGATTACTGGCAAAAACAGTTAGCAGATGCTCCCGCGTTATTATCCCTTCCCACAGACCGACCTCGACCAGCTGTACAGAGTTTTGCTGGTGCCCATCTTCCCTTTACCCTTTCCTGGGAATTAAGTCAAAAACTCACCCAACTGACTCAAGAACAGGGTGTCACCTTATTTATGACCCTGTTAACAGCTTTTGATGTCTTGCTTTACCGTTATACGGAACAGGAAGACATCTTAATTGGAACTCCTATTGCTAACCGTAATCGCAGTGAATTGGCAGGATTAATCGGCTTTTTTGTCAATACTTTAGTTTTACGAACTGATTTGTCAGGCAATCCTAGTTTTAATGAGTTATTAATTCGCGTTCGAGAAATGGCAATGGATGCTTACACTCATCAAGATTTGCCTTTTGAGATGTTAGTAGAAGTCTTACAACCAGAACGAGATTTAAGCCATGCTCCCCTCTTTCAAGTGGACTTTTTACTGCAAAATGAACCCCTATCCCAGTTAGAATTAATAGGATTAACTGCCAGTCCCTTGTTAACAGAAAATGCAACGGCTAAGTTTGATTTAACCTTGGCAATGGAAAATACTGATAGAGGATTAAGGGGTGTATGGGAGTATAATACAGACCTATTTGAGCGTAGCACCATTGAACGATTGGCGGGGAATTTTGTGACATTGCTAGAAGCAATTGTTGCTAACCCTCAACAGCCAATTTTCCAACTACCCTTGTTAACAGAGGTAGAGTCACAACAATTATTAAAAGATTGGAATGCGACGGAAAAAGATTATCCTTTCCATCAATGTGTTCATCATTTATTTGAAGAACAAGCAGAACGAACACCGAATGCCGTAGCAGTGGTATTTGAAGGTCTGGAATTAACCTATCAACAGTTAAATATTCAGGCGAATCAATTAGCTCATTATTTACAATCTTTGGGAGTAAATTCAGAAGTTTTAGTTGGCATTTATCTAGAGCGGTCGCTGTTAGTTATTGTCGGATTATTGGCAGTTCTCAAAGCTGGAGGAGCCTATCTACCTTTAGACCCAGATTATCCCCAGCAACGGTTGACTTATATGGCAGAAGATGCCCAAATTTCTCTACTGCTAACTCAAGAAAGTTTACTCGATTCTTTGCCCGTAGAAGATGTGGGGGTAATTGTCTTAGATAAATTAGCGGAGATATTGACAGTTCAAAGTCCAGAAAATCCCTTCAGTGAAGTGGTTTCAGAAAATCTACTATGCCTATTATATACATCTGGTTCAACGGGTAAACCTAAAGGAGTGATGTTAACTCACGCAGCCTTAGTTAACCATAGTTGGGGCATTAGTGAAGTATTCGGTTTAACAGAATCTGATCGCGTTTTACAGTTTGCTTCCTTTGGTTTTGATGTCGCTGCGGAAGAAATTTTTCCCACCTGGTTAAAAGGTGGCACAGTGGTTTTAAGACCAGGGCAAATGTTCCCAACTTTGACTGATTTTGCCGATTTTATCGAACAAGAAAGGCTCACCGTTTTAAATATTACCCCCGCCTATTGGCATGAATGGGCGCTCGCCGTTTCCCAATCATTAGCTACTGTACCATCCAGTCTGCGAGTTGTCGCCGTGGGGGGGGATGCAGTGTTACCAGAAACCGTCAATATTTGGCGACAAATGGTCGGGAAACGGGTTCAATGTATCAACGTCTATGGACCCACAGAAGCGTCTGTAACCGCCATAGTTCATGACTTGCTAGATTATCAGTCAGAGAAAATCAATTCGGTGCTGATTGGTCGTCCCATTGCTAACACAAAAGCATATATCCTGGATCAAAATCTGCAACCTGTACCCATTGGAGTTAAGGGAGAATTGCATTTATGCGGTGTTCGTTTAGCGCGGGGTTATCTGAATCGTCCCGAATTAACTGCTGAAAAATTTATTAACAATCCCTTTGCTAATGCAGCTTTCAATCGTTTGTATAAAACGGGAGATTTAGCGCGTTATTTACCCGATGGTAATATTGAATGTTTTGGCCGGATTGACAATCAGGTTAAAATTCGCGGATTCCGTATTGAGTTAGGAGAAATTGAAGCGGTACTTAACCAAAATATTGATGTACAAACATCTTGTGTGATTATTCGCGAAGATACTCCGGGGGATAAATATTTAGTCGCCTACATAGTAGCTCATCACGAACGGATACCGATGATTAGTGAACTGCGTCAGTTTCTGTCCAGTAAATTGCCTCTGTATATGGTTCCTCAAGCTTTTGTTTTTCTGGAATCTTTACCCCTTACTACTAATCGTAAGGTAGATCGTCGCGCTTTACCCGCACCAGATAAAATAGGGAATCGCCGGGATCAATATGTAGCACCACGCAATGGAATTGAAGAGATGTTGGTGCAAATTTGGACAGAAATACTCAAAGTAGAGCAAGTGGGAATTTATGATAATTTCTTTGAAATTGGCGGCCATTCTCTCCTCGCAACTCAATTAGTCTCGCGGATTCGGAGTTTATTTAAAATAGAACTACCTTTGCGGAGTTTATTTGGTGCAGCTACGGTAGCCGAATTAGCGCATCTTATTGGACAACTACAGCAGCAAAATCTAACCCTAACATTACCCCCCATTTTACCGAGAACTAAGGATACAGAACTACCTCTATCTTTTGCTCAACAGCGTTTATGGTTTTTAGATCAATTGCAACCAAATAGCGCTTTATATAATATACCGATGGTGTTGCATTTCCGAGGCAACCTCAATCAAAAGGCCTTAGAACAAAGTTTACAAGAAATTTGCGATCGCCATGAAGTATTACGGACTAATTTTGTCACGATTGGTGGACAACCGACTCAGGTTATTCAAACAACAAGGGAGACAATATCGGTCGTTGATTTACAAGATTTACCCATCCATGAACAAGCAGAAAAAACACAGCAATTAAAGCAAAAACAAGCGACTCAACCCTTTGATTTAGCCAAAGAATCCTTAATCAGAATCACTTTAGTGGTGCTATCTGAGACGGAACATCTCTTGTTAGTGTGTATGCACCACATTATTAGTGATGGTTGGTCAATCGAAGTGTTGATTCACGAATTGACCAGCTTATATAATGCTTACACTCAAAATCAACCCGCAAATTTAGCTCCCTTACCGATTCAGTATGCAGATTTTGCAGTTTGGCAAAAACAATGGTTACAAGGGGATGTCCTACAAAGTCAATTAAATTACTGGCAAAATCAACTAACAGCTGCACCCCCTTTATTATCTCTTCCCACAGACCATCCTCGACCTGCGGTGCAAAGCTTTGTCGGTACTCAGCAAGAATTTTCCCTTTCCCCCAAACTTAGCCAAGCTTTGACTGAATTGAGTCACCAACAAGGGGTGACATTATTTATGACGCTGTTGGCTGCTTTTGATGCTTTACTGTATCGTTATACAGGTTCCGGTGATATTTTGGTAGGAACTCCCATTGCTAACCGTAATCGCAGCGAAATTGAGGGTTTAATCGGCTTTTTTGTGAATACTTTAGTGATGCGGACGGATTTATCAGATAATCCGAGTTTTAGTCAGTTATTAACCCGTGTTCGGGAAGTGACCATGGATGCTTACGCGCATCAAGACTTACCCTTTGAAATGTTAGTCGAAGCGTTGCAACCGGAACGTGATTTGAGCCATACTCCCCTATTTCAAGTCGCTTTTGTCCTGCAAAATACACCCAAGTCTGAGATTGCAATGACGGGATTAACGGTGACAGATTTGCCACCGGAAAATACCACAGCTAAATTTGATTTAACCTTAGCAATGGTTAACACCGATGATGGCTTAAAAGGTGTCTGGGAATATAATACTGATTTGTTTGAGAGTAGCACAATTGAACGATTATCAGGGCATTTTCTCAACTTATTAGGGGGAATTGTCGCCAATCCTCAAGCACGGATTTCCCAATTAACCTTACTGACAGAAAGCGAAACTAATCAGTTATTAATTGAGTGGAACAATACTCAAGTTGACTATCCTGAGTATAAGTGTATTCATCAATTATTTGAGGAACAAGTAAAACGCACACCCGACGCGGTAGCGGTGGTCTGTTCCCAGCAACAATTAACCTACAATGAATTAAATTGTCGAGCTAATCAATTAGCCCATTATCTGCAAAAATTAGGCGTAAAAGCTGATACTTTAGTCGGTATTTCCCTTGAGCGTTCCTTAGAGATGATTGTCGGATTATTGGGGATATTAAAAGCGGGTGGTGCATATCTACCTCTCGACCCAGATTATCCCAGTGAACGGCTACAATTTGCCATCGCTGATGCTCAACTGTCATTATTGCTAACTCAAGAGCGATTACTAGATAAATTAACTGAAAATCAGGCCCAGCTAATCTTGTTAGAGCAAGTTGAAGAAGAAATTAACCAAAATAGCCAAGATAACCTAACGGGAGTGGTAACGGCGAATAATTTAGCTAACCTCATTTATACCTCTGGTTCAACAGGAAAACCCAAGGGAGTGATGGTGGAACATCGGGGATTATTTAACCTGACCCAAGCGCAAATTAAAACATTTAACTTAGATTCCGACTCTCGCATTCTCCAGTTTGCTTCCCTCAATTTTGATGCTTCAATCTGGGAAATTTTGATGGCAATGGGAGCAGGCGCAACCCTTTATTTAAGCAAAAAAGACGCTTTAATGCCTGGATTGCCATTAATGGAGCGATTAAAAGATTATGCTATTACCCATATTACTTTACCGCCGTCAGCCTTAGCAGCTTTGCCCCTAGAAGAAATCCCAGAGTTACAAACAATTATTGTGGCAGGAGAAGCTTGTTCAGAAGAATTAATCAAACAATGGGCTACGGGTAGAAATTTCTTTAATGCTTATGGTCCAACAGAAACCAGCGTTTGTGCTACGGTAGAAAAATGGACAGATGAAACTCTAAAAGTCACTATTGGTCGTCCCATTGCTAACACCCAAGTTTATATCTTAGACTGCCATTTACAACCTGTCCCGATTGGTGTTCCAGGAGAATTACATATTGGGGGTATGGGATTAGCGCGAGGTTATCTTAATCGTCCTGAATTAACCCAAGAAAAATTCATTCCTAATCCTTTTAGTAATTATCCAGATTCTCGTCTCTATAAAACGGGAGACTTAGCCCGTTATTTACCTGATGGTAAAATCGAATATTTAGGACGGATTGACAATCAAGTAAAAATCCGGGGTTTCCGTATTGAATTAGGAGAAATCGAAGCCTTACTCAACCAAAATGAGGCGGTACAGTCTTCTTGTGTGATTGTTCGTGAAGATAATCTAGGGGATAAACGCTTAGTTGCTTACGTTGTACCGCAACCCGAAATCAACCTGACAATTAACGAAATACGGCAATTTTTGCGAGCAAAATTACCCGACTATATGGTCCCAACTGCGTTTGTCCTTCTTGATACTTTCCCCTTAACTCCCAATGGCAAAATAGACCGCCGTGCTTTACCTGTTCCCGATTTACAGAGCCAAGGTGAATATATCGCTCCCCGTAATCCCATTGAAGAAAAAATAGCGCAGATTTGGGCCGAGGTACTGAAATTAGAACGAGTCAGTATTGAGGATAATTTCTTTGAATTAGGGGGACATTCCCTCTTAGCTACCCAGGTTATCTCTCGGTGTCAGGAAGCTTTTGAAATTGCTTTACCCCTACGTTATCTGTTTGAATCTCCAACCATTGCTCAGTTAAGTGCGGTAATTTTAAAAGAACTGCAAACAGGTTTAGGGTTAAAGCTACCATCAATTGTACCCGTTAATCGAGAGGATGATATTCCCTTATCCTGGGCGCAAGAACGTCTCTGGTTTGTGAATCAATTAGAAGGAGAAAGTGGTGCTTATACTATTGATTTAACGATGCGTTTGCGCGGAAATCTCAATATTAAAGCCTTAGAAAAAGCTTTCCAAGCAATTATTCAACGCCATGAACCCCTACGGACTCAGTTTAAACTCAAAGATAACAAACCAATACAAGCGATCGCATCCAATGTCAACTTTACCTTACCCGTAGTACAAAGCCAGCCTCTGCAAGTAGAGCAACTGTTGATAGAAGCGGCCTCCGAACCCTTTGATTTAGCTAATGGTTCAGTATTACGAGTCAAATTATGGCAAGTAAAGACAGATGAATATGTCCTATTATTAGCCATTCATCATATCGCAGCCGATGGTTGGTCAGTAGGTGTTTTAATCGACGAATTATCAGCCTATTATCGAAGTTTCTGCACCGGGACAAAAGCAGATTTACCTGATTTATCAATACAGTATGCTGACTTTGCCCTGTGGCAGCGTCAATGGTTAACCAATGAAGTATTAGACCGTCAATTAAGCTACTGGAAGCAACAATTAACTGGGGTTCCCCTACTACACCAACTTCCCACAGACCGTCCCCGGCCAGCAATCCAAAGTTTTCGCGGTGGGACGGAGGGACTGCAACTAGATAGTCAACTAACGCAACAATTGAAAAAACTCAGTCAAGAGTCCGGTAGCACTCTCTTTATGACATTACTAGCGGGTTTTGCTGTGTTACTATCTCGTTATAGTCAACAAACAGATGTGGTAATTGGTTCACCAATTGCTAACCGTAACCGCACCGAAATTGAAGGGTTAATCGGCTTTTTTGTAAATACTTTAGTGTTAAGATTTGATTTATCTCAAGACCCGAACTTTGAGGATTTTCTCACGCAAGTCAGACAAACGACTCAAGACGCTTACGACCATCAAGATTTACCCTTCGAGATGTTAGTCGAAAAATTACAAATTGAGCGTCATTTAGATCGTAATCCTTTAACGCAGATAGTTTTTGCCCTTCAGAATGCTCCTAGTTCTCCCTGGGATTTACCCGGACTAAACATTGAGGAGATACCATCGGGACTTGATTCAGTCAGGGTTGACCTAGAAGTTTACCTGTGGGATGCACCGGAAGGATTAGGCGGTTTTTGCTCTTATAACAGGGATTTATTTGCTGCTGAAACTATTGTCAGTATGATGAATCATTTTAAGAATTTATTAGCGGCAATTGTGGAAAATACCCAGCAATCAGTGGCCTTGCTTCCCTTATTAACTCCAGAGGAAAATTATCAACTATTAGAAGGGTGGAATGAGACAAAAGCTGATTACTCCTATAACAAGTGTATTCATCAATTGCTCGAGGAACAAGCAGCGCGTACCCCTGATGCAGTAGCAGTAGTTTTTGAAAGTCAACAGTTGACGTATGCAGAATTAAATAGTCGGGCCAATCAACTAGCTCACTATTTACGCTCTTTAGGCGTAGAAACCGAGGTAATAGTCGGTTTATGTGTAGAGCGCTCTTTAGACATGATTGTGGCATTATTTGGCATCCTTAAAGCCGGTGCTGCCTATCTACCCCTTGACCCCGAATATCCCCAAGCACGCCTACAATTTATGCTAGAGGATAGTCAAGTACCCTTACTACTAACCCAACATTCACTGATTGATAAACTCCCAAATCATCAAGCTAAAACTGTATTTTTAGCTGAAACTTGGGAAGAAATTAAACCAATGAACCGGGATAATTTGACAGGGAAAGTGACAGCTTCTAATTTAGCTAATGTGATTTATACTTCTGGTTCTACGGGTAAACCTAAAGGGGTGATGGTTGAACATCAGGGTTTGTGTAACCTTGCTCTAGCACAAATTGATACTTTTGCTGTGTCTTCTCAGAGTCGAGTGCTTCAATTTGCTTCTTTTAGTTTTGATGCCTGTATTTCAGAAGTTTTGATGGCTTTGGGAGCAGGCGCTACACTTTATTTGGCAAATAAAGACAATTTAATGCCCGGCCTACCCTTAATCAAGCAATTACGAGATAATAAGATTACTCATATTACTCTACCGCCATCAGCTTTAGTAGTGCTACCGTGGGAAAATCTTTCCTCTCTGCAAACTATTATTGTTGCAGGGGAAGCCTGTTCTCCTGAATTGGTGAAAAAATGGTCACAAGGACGAAATTTCTTTAATGGTTATGGACCCACAGAAGGAAGTGTTTGTGCAACGGTAGCTAAATGTACGCCGGTTGATGAAAAAATAACTATTGGTCGGCCAATTCCTTATGTCCAAGTTTATATTTTAGATTCTCATTTACAACCGGTTCCTATCGGTGTACCGGGGGAATTACACATCGGAGGAGCAGGGGTAGCCAGAGGTTATTTGAATCGTCCAGAATTGACACAAGAGAAATTTATTCCTAGTCCTTTTGAGGAGCAGGGTCTGATCCCCCCAACCCCCCTTATTAAGGGGGGCAATCAATGGTCAAAATTATACAAAACAGGAGATTTAGCTCGTTATTTACCTGATGGAAGAATTGAATATCTGGGACGAATTGACAATCAGGTTAAAGTAAGGGGTTTCCGTCTCGAATTAGGGGAAATTGAAGCCGTTTTGAGCCAACATCCCCTAGTACAAGAAGCGGTTGTGATAGCTCGCGCTGATCAGACAAGTGATCATGATCATGACCAGCTTAATACTAATTTAGTAGCCTACTTAGTTCCGGCTCTCAAGGATCAAGTATTGCCTGAACAGCTTGCTCAATGGCAGAGTGAATATGTTAGTGATTGGCAAAAAATTTACGAAGAATCCTACAGTAAACCCCAACCTCAAACCGAGGACCCCACTTTTAATATTAGTGGTTGGAATAGTAGTTATACTGGACAAGCTATTCCGGCAGCAGAAATGCAGGAATGGGTTGATCAGACGGTGAGCCGAATTTTAGGAAATCAACCACCGCAACGAGTATTAGAAATTGGTTGCGGAAGTGGATTATTGCTATTCCGTGTGGCGAAACATTGTCAGGAATATTGGGGAGCCGATTATTCCTCTGCTACCATTAATAACCTAGAACATTTATGTAGCACAATTGAGGGTTTAGAGGGCAAAGTAAAATTATTACACCGAACAGCCGATGATTTTACCGGTATTCCCCAAGCTACTTTTGATCGAGTAGTAATTAACTCTGTTGTTCAGTATTTCCCTAGTGTCGATTATCTATTACAAGTTATCGCAGGAGCAGTCAAGACGATTGCGGATCAGGGTCAAATTTTCTTAGGTGATATCCGTAGTTTGCCCTTACTAGAGCCTTACCACGCTGCGGTACAGTTAGCTCGCGCTGAAGCTAATAAACCCCTTGAACAATGGCAAAAACAGGTGAATCAAAGTGTAGCTACCGAAGAAGAATTGCTAATTGAACCTCAGTTCTTTATCGCTCTTAAACAACGTTTTCCGCGAATTTCTTGGGTAGAAATTGCACCGAAACGGGGTCAGGCTCAAAATGAGTTAACCCAATTCCGCTATGATGTTACTTTACATCTGGATACTGATGTTCAAAAAACGACAATTCCTTGGCTAAATTGGCAACGAGATCGGTTTTCTTTAGCGCAACTACAAGATAAACTGAAACTGGAACAACCAGAATATTTAGGTATCAGGGATGTGCCAAATCAACGATTACAAAAGGCGCTACAAATTTTAGACTGTTTAGAAAATCCTCCTGGGGTAACAACGGTGGGAGAATTGCGGCAATTGTTAGGAAAAAATACCGGGATAGGGATTAATCCTGAGCAAATGTGGCAACTGGGAGAACAGTTAGGTTACACTGTTCATCTCAGTTGGTGGGAAGGTAGTCAAGATGGTTCTTTCGATGTAGTTTTCTGTCGCCAGAATGCCATCTTAGAACCGATAATAAGTAAAGTTGATCAACAACCATACCCCAATTTTTGGGATGATGGGACGATTATTCCCAAATCCTGGACTGATTATACGAATAATCCCCTATACGGTAAATTAGTCCAGAAGTTGGTGCCACAGGTGCGGGAATTTGTCCAACAAAAGCTACCTAGTTATATGGTTCCCCAGGCTTTTGTTTTGCTTAATACCCTACCTTTGACTCCTAATGGTAAAGTAGATCGGCTGGCTTTGCCTACACCCGATACAGCTACACGCAATTTAGCTACGGGATTTCTAGCACCTCGTACCCCGATTGAAACTCAAATGTCTCAAATTTGGAGTGAAGTTTTGGGAGTCGAACGTATTGGAATTAAGGATAATTTCTTTGAATTGGGAGGACATTCTTTGTTAGCAACTCAGGTTATCTCCCGTTCCCGCGATCTTTTCTCGGTGGAATTGTCTTTACAAAATCTGCTGGAATACCCAACTATCGCTAATTTAGCCGAAATCATTGAAGTTCTTAGCGTTGCACCGAGAGAAACATCTATGACTGAAACCTTAGAAGATTATGAGGAAGGTGAACTATGAAAACAGTTGAATTTTTAGCTTATCTCAACAGTTTACAAATTAATCTATGGGTTGAAAATGATAAACTACGCTATCGTTCACCCCAAGGAGTAATGACCCCAGAATTATTGGGAAAGTTAAAAGAGCGGAAAGAGCAATTAATTGCTTTATTGCGCCAAAAAGCTGAGGATTTAAGTGAAGCAGAAGTTTATGATGTCGTCATTTGTGGCGGTGGATTAGCTGGTTTAACCTTAGCAAGACAGTTAAAACTGCAAAAGCCGAATATTTCTGTCATTGTTCTCGATAAAATAGCTCGTCCTTTACCAGAAGCCAGTTTTAAAGTGGGAGAGTCAACAGTTGAAGTGGGTGCTTTCTATTTAGCCAATACGCTTCAATTAACAGATTACCTTGAAAAGCAACATTTAGTTAAACTAGGATTGCGATATTTCTTTAACAATAGTGCTACTCATTTTCAAGATAGACCCGAACTAGGTTTATCAGAGTTTCATCTTCCTAATTCCTATCAAATTGATCGGGGTAAATTAGAAAATGATTTACGCGCCTTTAATCTCGAAGCAGGAGTAGAATTACGCGAAAATTGTTCAGTTAATGAGATTGAACTCGCCGTTGGGTTACAGCAACATCATAAAGTTGTTTATACTCAAGACAAAGGAAATCATAAAAAAACTAAACTCATTCAAGCTAGATGGGTGGTTGATGCAATGAGTCGCCGTCGTTTTCTGCAAAAAAAATTAGGCTTAGATAAACCTAATAATGCTCAATTTGGTGCTGTTTGGTTTCGGATTGAGGGTCGCTTTGATATCAGCGATTTTGTCCCTAGTAGTGAAGAAAAATGGCATAATCGTGTTCCCAATAAAAACCGTTACTATTCTACCAATCATTTATGCGGTGAAGGTTACTGGGTTTGGACAATTCCTCTATCCACAGGTCATACCAGTATTGGTATTGTCGCTCGCCAAGATATTCATCCTTTAAAGAATTATTATAACTACGAACTGGCTTACCAATGGTTACAGAAAAATGAGCCGACTTTGGCTTTTCACTTAGCCGATAAAAAACCGGAAGACTTTAGGAAAATGCCCAAATATAGCTACTCATCTAAACAAGTATTTTCCTACAATCGTTGGGCTTGTGTCGGTGAAGCAGGGACATTTCCCGATCCTTTTTATTCTCCAGGTACCGATAATATTGGCTTTGGTAATTCCTTAACAACTCAGTTGATTACCCTTGATCTAGAAGGTAAACTGACGCAGGAAAAAGTCAAAGATGCAAATTGCTTTTATCTAAGCTATAGCGATGGAGTAACCTTGAATATTCAAAACGCCTACAATTGTCTGGGTAATGGCATGGTGATGGCAACAAAATTTATCTGGGATACGTTGTCAGGCTGGACATTTAGTGGTTTGATGATGTTTAATTCTATCTACCTTGACCAAGAATTTAGAACGAAAGTTCAACAGATCAATAGCAAATTTTTCCCCCTTTCCTATCGAATGCAGCAGTTATTTAAGGATTGGGCGAATCAATCTTTACATCGGGTTAATTTTGAATTTATTGACTATTTAGCAATTCCTTTTGTCGAGGAACTGCGATCACGAAATTTAAGATACAACCAAACCGAGTCGGAAATCATTGAAAACTATCTCAGTAGCTTAAAATTGTTAGAGGAGGTAGCTCAAGTTATGTTTCACCTAGCTCTAGAAGATACTATGCCAGAAATGTTACCAAAAGTTAGCTCTAATTCTTGGTTAAATGCCTGGGCAATTAGTCTAAATGCTAGTAAATGGGAATCTGATGGACTTTTTGCTCCTAAGAGTGAACCTCGTAATTTAGACCTAATTAAACAACAACTTTGGGAGGCAATTGGTAAGTGAAAGTAGGAGAATTTTTAGCCTATTTAAAGGGTTTAGACATTAAACTATGGCTGGAAGGCGAAAAACTTCGTTTTCAGGCTCCCAAAGGGGTTATGACCCCAGAAATTAAAGAAGAAATCGCTGCCCAAAAAACTGAAATTTTGGACTTTTTAAAGGCGGCAAAAATCCCAACTAATACTGTTGATTTAGAGATTATTCCCGGGTCACGGGATCAGGATTTACCCCTCTCTTTTGCTCAACAACGACTCTGGTTTCTGCAGCAACTTTCTCCCGATAGTCATTCCTATAATCTGTTGGAAGCTTTGCGGTTAGAAGGAAACCTCAATCTATTAGCTTTAGAACAAAGTCTCAGTGAACTGATTCGCCGTCACGAAATTTTAAGAACCACTTTTCCCATGGTAGAAGGGCAACCCATTCAGCGCATTGCTCCCCCTTCACCCGTCAGTTTACCCCTGGAAGATTTACAAGGTTTATCAAAGAATGAACAAACAGAACATCTGCAAGAAATAGCGATTGCTCTCTCCTTAAAACCCTTTAATCTAGCCAAGGAATCATTAGTCCAATTTAAGTTAATTAAACTGGGTTCTCAAGAGTATGTATTGCTGTTGAAGATGCACCATATTATTTACGATGGTTGGTCTTTGAGCATCTTCTTTGATGAATTATCTCAACTTTATGCGGCCTTTGTCCAGGGGTTGCCTTCCCCTCTCGCTAAATTATCGATTCAATACGCCGATTTTGCCGTATGGCAACGTCAATGGCTCACCGGTGAAGTCCTGGAACGTCAACTTAATTACTGGCAAAAACAGTTACAAGATGCACCTACTATTTTAGAATTGCCGACGGATTATCCCCGTCCCCCAATTCCTAGTTTCCGGGGTGATGGGCAGGTTTTTCGACTGAATCAAGACTTAACGCAACGCCTCAAACGGTTAAGTCAGGAGTCAGGAGCAACACTATTTATGACTTTACTGGCGGCTTTTTTTGTCCTAATTTCTCGTTATAGTGGTCAATTAGATGTTTTGGTGGGTTCTCCCATCGCTAATCGTAATAGTTCGGCAATTGAGAAATTAATGGGATTTTTTGCCAATACTTTGGCTTTAAGGGGTGATATGTCGGGAAATCCGAGTTTTCTGGAGTTATTAGAACGAGTAAAGCAAACGACTTTATCAGCTTATGCCCATCAAGATTTGCCTTTTGAAATGTTAGTAGAAAAATTACAATTAAACCGAGATTTAAGTCATAATCCTTTGATACAGGTAATGTTCTCACTGCAAAATACTCCCCAATCTGAGGCAAGTTTATCTGGCTTAAAGATGGAGAGTTTGCCTTTATCTGTTGAGCTTAAAGCGCGATTTGATTTAGAGGTTAATTTTTGGGAGGTTGCTGATAGGTTAGAGGCGGTTTGGTGTTATAGTACGGATTTGTTTGCCGCTGGCACTATTAAGCAAATGGGGCAACATTTTCAGAATCTCTTAACTGCGATCGCAGATAATCCCAAAACGGGAATTTTTGAGTTACCAATGTTAAGTGATGAAGAACGTTATCAATTGTTATCATTGTGGAACGAAACTCAAACAGATTATCCCAATAACAAATGTATTCATCAGTTATTTGAAGAACAAGTAGAACGGACTCCTAATAATATAGCAGTGGTCTTTGACCATGAATCCTTAACCTATTCAGAATTAAATAATCGAGCTAATCAATTAGCTCATTACCTGCAAAAATTAGGAGTAAAACCTAAGGAATTAGTGGGGATTTGTCTAGAACGTTCTTTAGAAATGATTGTGGGATTATTAGCTATTCTTAAAGTCGGTGGTGCTTATGTTCCGATTGACCCAGATTATCCCCAAGAACGCATTAGCTTTATGCTCCAAGATACCCAGGTTAAAATACTGTTAACCTGCGAATCTTTACAGACTTCCTTGCCAAATCATCAGGCTATTGTTGTCTGTTTAGACAAAGATTGGCAACAAATTAATCAAGCAAGTCAGAAGAATCTTAACAGCGCGGTTTCTGCGGATAATTTAGCCTACGTTATTTATACTTCTGGTTCTACAGGAATACCCAAGGGTGTTATCGTCACTCATCAGGCAGTTAATCGACTGGTATTAAATACCAATTACATCCAGTTTACTCCTGATGACCGCGTTGTGCAAGCGTCTAATATTGCTTTTGATGCCGCTACTTTTGAAATTTGGGGGGCTTTACTTAACGGTGCTAAGATTATTATTCTCGCTAAATCAGTTCTGCTCTCACCCCAAGAATTGGCACTAAGCTTAAAGGAAAATGAGATTAGTGTCTTATTTTTAACCACAGCACTTTTTAATCAGTTAGCCAATTTAGTTCCCCAAGCTTTTAGTAACTTACGCTGCTTACTATTTGGGGGTGAAGCAGTTGAACCAAAATGGGTAGAAGATGTACTAGAAAAAGGTGCGCCACAACGGTTGCTTCATGTCTATGGACCAACGGAAAATACAACGTTTTCTTGCTGGTATTTAGTGGAAAAAGTAGCTTCTACAGCCACAACTATTCCCATTGGCACAGCGATTGCCAATACCCAAATCTATTTGCTGGATAAAAATCTGCAACCTGTCCCGATTGGTGTAGTCGGAGAATTACATATTGGGGGTGCAGGATTAGCCAAAGGTTATCTTAACCGTCCCGAATTAACCCAAGAGAAGTTTATCCCTAATCCTTTAAGTAATTACCCAGATTCTCGTCTCTATAAAACAGGAGATTTAGCGCGTTATTTACCCGATGGTAATATTGAATATGTAGGACGGATTGACAATCAAGTAAAAATTCGCGGCTTCCGCATTGAATTGGGAGAAATTGAGGCGGTACTTAGTCACAATGAGATGGTACAGTCTTCTTGTGTGATTGTTCGTGAAGATAATCCGGGGGAAAAACAGTTAGTTGCCTATATTGTGCCTAAGCTAGGAGTAAACCTAACAAGTGGCGATTTGCGTCAATTTCTTAGCCATAAATTGCCCGGTTACATGGTTCCGAGTGCCTTTGTGCTGCTGGAGTTTTTGCCTTTAACAGCTAACGGAAAAATTGATCGTCGTGCATTAAAAGCTCCTAGTAATACCAGTGATTCAGACAGATTTATTGAAGCGCGTAATCAGTTAGAATTAAACCTCGTGCAAATCTGGTCAAAAGTGCTAAAGATTGACAAAATTAGCGTGCATGATAACTTTTTTGACCTCGGTGGTCATTCCCTTTTAGCTCCTTATTTAATCACCCAAATTAAAGAACAGTTAGGCAAGGAAATTGCCGTAACCACACTGTTTCAAAACCCAACTATTGAACAGTTAGCGACCATTATCCAAACCGATTCAAATTCCTCTAACCAGTCTTGTTTGGTTCCCATTCAACCCCAGGGTTCAAAGCCACCTTTCTTCTGTGTTCCAGGCGCCGGGGGACGACCATTTTATTTTTACCATTTAGGACGTTATTTAGGAAAAGATCAACCTTTCTATAGTTTTGAAAATGATCTCTATCAACAGTTTGGAGAAATCACTCGTATTGAGGATATAGCCAGTATTTACCTTAAAGCCATGCAGGATTTACAACCCCAAGGACCCTACTTTTTGGGAGGACATTCCTACGGTGGTAATGTGGCTTTTGAAATCGCTCAACAGTTGGTTAATCAGGGTCAACAAGTGGCATTACTAGCAATCATTGATTCTTCAGCACCCACTTATAAAGACAAACAAATTTTGCTTGATTATATTAATTGGGATCATGTGCGATGGTTAGCTGAAGTCAGCAAAGGTATCGAAGTTTATTTAGATAAAACCATCGATATTTCCTATGAAACTCTTCAACTCTTAACAGTGGAGGAACAATTAAAATACGCCTTAAACTTTTTTAAACTGGCTAATATGCTTCCTCCCAATGCGGAAACTAGGCAGCTTGAAAAAATTGTCCAAGCCTATAAAACTAGCTGTTTATGTCTGATTGATTATCTCCCTAAACAGACTTATCCCGGTAAAATTACGATTATACGGGCCAGTGAGGAATTATCTGATGATCCAAATAAAGATTTAATAGCTGGAGATTGCGAGGATTCCTCTTTAGGCTGGAGTGAATTTTCTACAGAGCCAGTTGAGATTCATTTCGTCCTAGGAAATCATGTCTCGATTATGGTAGAACCCCATGTCCAGATTTTAGCCGAAGAGTTAAAAGTTTGCCTTGAGATTTGATACCAAACCCGTTTTTAAGACTATGATTAACTCCCAATCCAACTTGAAAAACCCAGTTATGAATTGTTTCTCCCCAATCTCCTCTATCTTTTAAACAGGATTTAATCTAAGAACTGACGATTTTCTACAAGTTGTGTGAACGGTAAGACTAATGTAGAATGCTGCAAGGCATCTGATTGCTAGACAGCCGATTTGTATTCTTTTGCCTTACCATGGATTTTATCGAAAATTTGGGTTAAAACCCCGTCCTTTGAGGACGGCTTTAAGCTAAAATGGAAAAAGCGATAACCAAGCTAAAAACTGAACCTTGACAACAGATAGTAGGGGGTTTCGTTCAGAAAAGACTTCAAATTCGGCATTAAGCGTTTTTCGGTGAAGCGTCAACCCCGTTCAGCGACCACCCTAAAAAAGTGGCGTGGTGAGGAATCGCCGTCCGTTTTACGGCGGCGAGGATGTCAAATGACTGAAATCCCGACCAACCAATCCAACTTAGTGATTTTAGGAGTCTCATCAATGACGGAAACTACTGAAACGGCCATTCCCAAGGATTTTCTGGGAATTAATCCCACAGAAATCAACAAAAAACTTATCTCCTGGGGAATTTCTCTGGATGAAGTTGTTCAAAAACTTGCTTCTCTGGGACTCCCCGGCATTATTTTCATTATTGCTATTGCCGCATCCAGCACTACTGCCTATCCTGCAATTTACGCACTTTTAGGGTTAGGCGGTCCGCTGGGACTAATTGGTGGACTTGGGGTCTTAGGCATCTCTACCATTATTGGCGACATTGTGACAGGTTATGGCATTGAGGCACTGCTTAAAACGGTCTATCTCAAACGTCGTGAAACAGAAACTCAAGAATATCTCATCAATGAGGTGGAAGGTTTACCAATTTCTCAAGTTCTAAAACTTAACCTGAAAAAGGCTATTGAAGTCGAAATTACCGCCGAAGAACCCGTTGCTCCCAAAGAAGTCGAAATTGCTGAAGAGTAGTTTTAACTTAACTAAGCACTTTCTCCCTCCTCTACCCGGCTGCCTCCACCGGCCAATTGACTTGTTTAGCAAACCCTAAATACAACAAAAAACCGCCATAAATCTTACTCCTGCTTGACTTATGGCGGTGGTTTATTTCTGTCTGAATTACTGAAAGCAATCTTTAAATTAATTAACTATCTTCCCAGTCAGAAGGCCATTTCCAAGTCCAAACGGGAGCCGGTTCAGAATCGGGGGGGGAATCGGGGGTCGGAGCCTCGTCTTGGTCCGCCGATAAAAAACGAGCAAAGAAGGGGATTGCTTTACTTTGTTCGCTATTAGGATAATTCATGGTCATTCCTAGTTTTGAGTGGCAGCTTTTTCAAGATAGCTGCGATTACCCTGTGATAGTAACATATATTGCCGTCTTACTCAAGTCAAATACTCACCTTACCCGCACTCCCATCGGTGACACTTATAGCGGTATTCAGAGTCATGAGGTGCGACGATTTTCTTCCCTGTCCCCCGCTCCCCATTCCTAATTCAAAAGCGATAACTTCTGTCCCTCACCAGATATGATAATATAGATTGATGGTTATAGGTTAATTGATAAAAACTTTTTTTACCATTAAATTGGGCTGTTAGTTGAACCTCTAAGGGAAATTTATCGGTATCTAAGCAAAAAGCTGTGGCTCCTTTTTTTCTATCGCCTCAGCCACGCGGTCAATATCTAGTGCCTTAACAGGAGTTTGGCAAGCATTGCTATAAACCACTTCCCACTCTACTAAGCCCAATCGTGTTAAACTAATGTAGTTTTTTGCCGAAAGAGTTAAGTGAGTTTAAAAATGGATAAAAATGAATGGATTAGTAGATTCGACGATTTAATTTGTAGTCCTTCGATTCGAGAGTTTTATGGTGAAAGAGAGTTTTTTAATGTCGGTTATTGGCTCTCCCATACCCAAGATCAACAGGAAGCATCCTCCACTCTGATGGAGAAACTTTTAGAATTTATTCCCAACAAACAGGGAACAATTCTTGACATTGGCTGTGGTTTAGGAGCAACTACCCATTATCTTCTCAAATATTATCCATTGACAGCAATTGTGGGGATTAACATTTCTCCCACACAAATTGCCAGAAGTCTCTTGAATTTTCCCGAAGGTAAATTTCTGTTAATGGACGCAGTAGAGATGGATTTTGCCGATGATTCTTTTGAGCAAATTATTTGTGTAGAAGCGGCTTTTTATTTTAATACTAGACAGCAATTCCTACAAGAAGCTTGGCGAGTATTAAAGCCGGGGGGAACCTTAATTCTCTCAGATCTGAGTTTTGCCACAACAGAACTTTTAGGGGATTGGACAGTTCCCCAAGCAAACAGGGTCAAAGATATTGCAGAGTATCAAAATCTTTATCAACAGGCAGGGTTTAAAGATGTTCAATTTGTCGAGGTGACAGAGGAGTGCTGGTTCAGACATTTTCGCTATCTTAAATCTTGGTTAACAGAGGAATTGCAATCAGGAAAATTAGACGAAGAAACCTATAATTTAAACATTAAGCCTCTGGATAATTTGCTAAGTTCCTCGTCCATAACTTATTGGTTAGTTGCTGCCCAAAAGCCAGTCAATATGCTGTAATAGCTGTAAGTTTTTCTGAAATTTTTGGAGACAAAAAAATGTTTGATTCCTTATCGGGTAAAAAAGTCGTTATTATTGGTGCAAACTCCGGGATTGACCTAGCGATTGCCGAAAAATTGCTCTCCCTGGGGGCAAAAGTGGTGCTTTCCCATGCTTCTCAAGAGAAATTAGCTGCCGCTGTTGCCCTAATTTCCGGGGAGATTGAAGCCAAAACTGTTAATTTTTTAGAAGAAGATTCTGTTAATGCCTTTTTTGCAGAAATTGGCAACTTTGACCATTTAGTAGTAACCTCTCTGGGAGACAGAAATATGCCGCGAGCCTTATTAACTGAAATGACCACAGAAACGGCCCAGGGAGGTATGGATAAATTCTGGGCCACCTTTTTAGCAGTGCGTGGCTCCCTGAAAACTTTGGCCAAGGACGGTTCTATTACCCTGACATCAAGCGTCACTATCTTCAAATATTCCAAAATGGGCGGAATTTCCGTCATAGCCGCCGCTAATAGTGCCGTAGCAGTATTTGGACGCGCCCTCGCCCTAGAACTCGCTCCTGTTCGCGTTAACGTTGTTGCCCCCGGATTAATAGAAGATACAAGTATCTGGAGCAGTCAAAGTGATTCGGAACGCTCCGACCTGAGCAAATGGGCGGTTTCTGCTCTACCTGTCGAACATTTAGGGCAACCCGAAGAAGTCGCCCTAGCAGTATTGAGTTTGATTATCAACCCCTATATGACAGGTGTGGTTTTACCCGTGGACGGTGGAGTTACTCTTTAATCCCTAACGGGATTTCAACCCTCAACCCGGGAACGTGATGCTAAATCCTGTTTAAAAGGTCTAGGGGGGAGTGGGAAGTGGGTTTTTAAAGTTGCATTAAGGGTTAATCGTAGTACGCAAGTTCTATAGTATGCGATCGCTCGTTAGCTGCGCTCGATTGATGTTATTATGACGACCTCTGTAGGCTTTCTATATTTTTCCCTCTCGCTGGGATGTTTTTCTGTATGCTGGTAATAGTTTCCTTTTTTTACCCGCATATCTCCCCCCCCCTATGGTCGATAGTCTTCCCCTCCGCAATTTAAAATATTATTGTGAAAGATTCGCTTCTTTGAATGTTAGTAAAAAAAGAGGTAATGCTCAATATAAACCAATTTTACTTTTATCAGTTATCGATCTAATTTCACAGGGATTAATCACAGAAAATAAAATTTTTGTTTCTGATGAATTAATTAATACATTTAATAAATACTGGAATGTTTTATCGTCTCAATATGATGGAGGTTTTCATTATCCATTTTTCCATTTACAAAGCGAAAGATTCTGGTATTTAAGATTAAAGCCAGATTTTAATGGGCTACAGCCAAAGTCAATGAAAAAACTCAAATTAGCTGTAGAATATGCCTTTTTAGATGAGGAATTATATGATTTGCTTCAATATCAAAATTATCGTCAAGAATTAATAGATACTTTAATATCAGTATGGTTTTCATCATCTCAAAAAGAAATTAGTGAAATATTGACTATTAATAATAACTTGCAAGATGTAACTAGGGAAGAATTATCATTATTTGATAATGTAGAACAGGAGAAAAAATTCTATTTACGAAAATCTTTAATAAGAAGTGCTTTCTTTCGTAAAGCAGTCGTTTATATATATAATTATCAATGCTCTTTTTGCGGTCTTAAAGTAATTCACTCCTTGACACAAAGTATTGTCGATGGCGCACATATTAAACCTTTTGCTAAATTCTATGACAACCAGATAAACAATGGTTTATCTCTTTGTAAAAATCATCATTGGGCATTTGATCAAGGATTATTCACAATTGATGATCAATACAAAATTATTATCACAAAAGATTTTGAAGAAGTTTCACCGAACGCAAAGTCTATAAAAGATTTTCATGGCGAGAATCTTTTACTGCCTGATAATAACAAATATCTGCCCAATCTTGAATCCGTAAAATGGCATAGAGATAATATATTTAAAGGTTGAATTTATGATAAATAATGTTATTTTTGGCGAGCCAACACAGATAAGTATTTTTCCTTCTAGAACCGTTGATGACTTTGTTATAGACATTGAAATAATTATAAAAGAAATTCAAAGTTTATATCTTTCTAACAGTATTCCATTTGTTATAGGTTACTCAGGAGGAAAAGATAGTAGTGCTGTTGTTCAATTAATTTGGAATGCAATCAGCAAGCTTTCCATTGAGGAGCGTCATAAAAAAATTTATGTAATGACTACAGATACTCAAGTTGAAAATCCTCTTGTATCTACTTGGGTTAAACAATCTTTAGCCAGAATGAAAAATGAAGCTAAAATGCAGCAGATGCCTGTAGAACCTTATTTATTACACCCAGAAATAAAAGATACTTTTTGGACTTGTTTAATTGGTAAAGGCTATCCTGCACCTCGCCAGGGATTTCGCTGGTGTACTGAAAGACTGAAGATAACACCAACAAATCATTTTATTCGTCAGCAAATTCGAGAAAATGGTGAAGTTATTCTTATGCTTGGTACAAGAAAGGCTGAGAGTAATAAACGTGCTTCAACAATGAATAAATATGAAATTAATAGTTTTCAAGAACAACTTAATCTCAAGGAGAATATTAGTAAACCATTACGCTATAGTGGTAGCCTTCCCAATGCAATTATTTATAGCCCTCTAGAAGATTGGCGTACTGATGAAGTATGGATGTACTTAATGCAGTGGGAAAATCCCTGGGGAGGAGATAACAAAGAATTATTAGCAATGTATCGGGGAGCGACTGCGGATAATGAATGTCCCTTAGTGGTGGACACCTCAACCCCTAGCTGTGGAGATTCGCGCTTAGGTTGTTGGGTGTGTACGTTGGTAAATAAAGATAAATCGATGGAGGCAATGATACAGAATGACCAAGAAAAAGAATGGTTGCAACCGCTTTTAGACCTTCGCAACGAATTAGATATAGAAGATGACCGACCAAAACGGGATTTTCGTCGTCTTGTTGGGAAAGTACAATTATTTGAAAGAAACTTAAATGGAGAAATATCGATCGAACCCATACCGGGCCCTTATACTAAACAATGGCGAGAATATTGGCTAAGACGGGTATTAGAGGCTCAGGAGAGCGTGCGTACTAATGCACCGGAGGACATGAAAGATATTACCCTAATTACCACGGAGGAACTCAGCGAAATTCGCCGGATTTGGAGGGAAGAAAAGCACGAATTTGATGACCAATTACCGAAGATTTATAAACAAGTGACTGGAGAAACTTTTCAAGACCCGCGACCGGGAGCGGATAATAATCTTTTGGGGAGTGAAGAATGGGATATACTCGCGGATATCTGTGCCGAGGATTCCATGCACCTAGAATTATTGGCTAAACTGATCGATACGGAACGTCAATATTTTCTCAAAATCTCTCGCAAGGGTATTTACAAAGATCTAGAAAAATGCTTTGAATCTAGTTCTCGTAGTAAAGAGGAAGCGATCGAAAATGCCCGTTATGTCTATGATCTAAAGAATGCCGCTCAAAGTGGCAATATTGCTCAGGTGAAAGAACAACTAAAAGAGAGTTTTAGTGAACCGGAAAAAGACCCGCAAAAACAGTTAACTTGGGCCAGCATGAAATTCCCTACAACCGATGAGGAGGAGGAATAACGGGTTTATTTTACCCGTAAACGTCCCTGGATTTTCCCGGCCGCATTTCCCCTATCTAGTCTTTCCGGTAAACTGGCGATCGAGTTGACAATCAATAAAATTACTGTTTCCCGACGACGCGATGAAACCCTACCAAAAAATTCCTATTCGTGAATGCGGGGAACCCCTAGTACCTATACCCGCAGATAAGTTTGTTATACCTTCTCCCCACGCTTACGAGAAATTAGGGGCTAATTATCGGGGTAAATCTCCCTATTTTTTGCGACAAGGGGTGTTAAATGCTCTGATTGAGGCTCAAAACCGTCTGCAAGTCTATCAACCTGGTTGGCAAATTTTGATTTTTGATGCCTATCGACCGCTGGAAGTGCAACAATTTATGGTCGATTATACTTTTCAGACTCTCCTAGACACAAGAGGATTAGCCAAAGAGAAACTATCGGAGGCAGAAAGTCAAGGGATTTTAACAGAAGTTTACACTATTTGGGCGGTTCCCAGCGATAATGCCGCCACCCCGCCTCCCCATAGTACCGGAGCGGCGATCGATATTACCCTAGTTGACGAGAAGGGACAAGCCATCGACATGGGGGGAGAAATCGATGAGATCGGAGAGCGATCGCATCCCGATTATTATATCCCCGCAAAAAGCCCGCGAGAACAGAGTTATCATCAAAAACGAGTTTTATTGGCTAAAGTGATGGAGGAGGCGGGATTTAGCCGACATAAGGGGGAATGGTGGCATTTTTCCCTAGGGGATCAGATGTGGGCCTGGTCGCTCGATCGAGCCTACGCCATCTATGGCAGAGTGGAGGATTAGGGAGATAGCTGTTGGGGGTAAACTCAAAGCCACCGGTCTAGATAAATACTGATATACTAACAAAAGAAGACTCAAAGCTTACACCGACTCCCGATCAACGATCGCCAAAATTTGATCAACAAAAGCTTGGTGATCAACCACTGGTTTAGAAATATAACCATCGGCCTGACTCTGCTTGAGAAAATTCTCTCGATCGCCCTCCATAGCGTGAGCGGTGACGAGAATAACAGGTAAATCGGCGGTTTCGGGGTTAGCTTTGAGAATTTGGCTGATTTTAATACCATCTACCGCTTTCCCTTCATAGACACTATGGGAGAGGGAGACATCCATTAAGATCACGTCCGCTTCCTTGTCCCGAGCAATACGAAGCACTTCCTCCACGTCTTCAGTCCCTTTAACCTCTAGACCACCTCGTTTGGTCAAAATTTTGGCAAAAACGCGAAAATTAATCGGGTCGTCTTCTACAATCAAAACAGTCGTCATAGGGATGCTCTGGGATAAACAAGGTCAAAACGGGCAAAATGCCTTATGATTCACAGCTAGACAGATTGAAAACGAGAGACTCATGGCCAAACAACTGGATTTCTTAGCTAGTGGTCAAATTATACCCACGGCTTTACACCAAGAGATGGAACGCTCCTATCTAGAATATGCCATGAGTGTGATCGTGGGGCGAGCGTTGCCGGATGTACGGGATGGCTTAAAACCAGTACATCGTCGCATATTATACGCTATGCACGAACTGGGTTTAACCCCTGATCGCCCTTTTCGCAAATGTGCGCGGGTGGTGGGGGATGTCTTGGGTAAATATCATCCCCACGGCGATCAGTCAGTGTACGAGGCACTGGTTCGTATGGTACAGGATTTTTCCAGTCGTTACCCACTTTTATCGGGCCATGGTAACTTTGGTTCGATCGATAACGACCCCCCAGCAGCCATGCGTTATACAGAAACCCGTTTGGCCGGCATCGGTGATCAGGCGGTTTTGGGGGGAATTAGCGAAGCTATCGTTAATTTCAACAGTAATTTTGATAATTCTCAACAGGAACCCGTTGTTTTACCCGCTCAGTTACCGATACTCATTCTTAATGGTTGTTCAGGTATTGCGGTGGGGATGGCGACTAATATTCCTCCCCATAATTTAGGGGAAGTGGTGGAAGGTTTAATCGCTTTGATTGATAATCCCGATTTAAGCGAGGAAAAGTTAGTAGAAATTATCCCCGGGCCCGATTTTCCCACGGGAGGCGAGATTTTAGATGATACCGGCATTCGCGAGGCTTATCGCACTGGTAGGGGGATTATTCCCGTGCGCGGAGTGGCGAAAACTGAAACAATTATCATTGAGGGCAAGCGCCGAAGGGAAAGGACGGCAATTGTGGTTACTGAGTTGCCTTTTCAGGTGAATAAGGCGGCATGGATTGAAAAAATCGCCGAATTAGTCAATTTAGGGAAATTGGAGGGAATTGCCGATATCCGCGATGAAAGTAATCGCGAAGGCATTCGGGTGGTGATTGAATTAAAGCGGGAAAGTCAACCGCAGCAGGTTTTGGCGGCTTTATACCAACAAACGGCCCTACAGACTAATTTTGGGGCGATTATCCTCGCTTTGGTCGATAATCAACCCCGGCAGTTATCTTTAAAACAAGTTTTACAGGAATTCTTGCGCTTTCGAGAAACAACTCTCACCCGTCAGTATGGCGATGAGTTGCAACAGGCCAGCGATCGCTTACACCTAGTCGAGGGTTTATTATTAGCTTTGCAGAATATCGATCGAGTGGTGGATATTCTCAAAAATGCCCCCGATGGTACGACGGCTAAGTACCGTTTTCAGGCAGAATTGGGCATTAGTGACGCTCAAGCTGATTCTATCTTGGCTATGCCCCTACGTCGTCTAACCGGTTTGGAAAGACAAAAATTAGAGACGGAAGCGACGGAATTACAAACAAAAATTCAACAGTTGGAAACCCTCCTCCATAACCGTCAGGAGTTTCTCAAGTCTCTGAAAAAAGAATTGCGCTCTTTAAAGAAAAAATTCGCCGATAGCAGACGGACAAAAATTCGCACTGGAAAGTCGGGAGCAGGGAGCAGTCAGAAGGGAGCGGGGACAAAGGAGCAGTCAGCAGGGAAGAAACAGGATTCTGTGGTTAAAAAGCAGGAGTCAGTCCCGATGAAAAATTTTTCACCCCCACAGATGAAAGAGGTTTCCTTCCCCACACCCCACACCCCACACCCCACACCCTCTTTCGAGGCAGAAGTTAAAAAACAGGAGAATAAAGTTAAGAAAAAGTCTGAGAGTGAGAATGCACCGAGTTTAAGCCTATTTACGCCCCAAGAACCCCCAGAAAATGCGATTTTATTGCTTGATGCCGAAGATAAAATTAGTTGGACGACACCAGAAGAGCGAGCGCCGGACCGAGGTTTAATTATCTATCAACAGGCGATCGAAAAACGGGAAAATTTCCTAGTTATCCTCGATAATGCTAAAGCTTACCCGATTGCTACCCGGGAAGTTCCTCCAAAAGACAATCAACCGGTGTTAATCGACCGTCTGCTGACCAAAACCGCCCAACAAGATTCAGAAGCCGTGTTAAATCAATTTTTCTTGACGGAACCTCAAAAAAATCAAGAATTGCTTTTACTGAGTCAACAGGGGCGAATAAAGCGGCTTTCCATCGATGAATTAGAGGGGGTTGGTAGTCGGGGTTTGTCCCTCATGAAATTGAAAGAAGACGATCGCCTATATGGTGCTATTTTTACTCACGAGGGCCTGGACTTAGCGATCGCCACCAGTAGCGGTCGGGTGTTGCGTTATCCCGTGCGCGAGGAATTATTGCCAATTATGGGTAAATCTGCCCAGGGTTTAGCAATTTTGCGATTGCGCTACGGGGAAAATCTAGCCGGCTGTGTTTCTCTCCCTCATCGGGAAAATCTGCTGCTGATTTCGGGATTAGGTTACGGGAAAAGACTGGCGATCGAGAATTTACGTCTATCACAATTAGGCGATCTTGGTTCACCCGCTTTACAATTCGTCAACAAACAGGATAGTTTAGCGGCCATGGTAGCGGCCCGGGAGGGGAGTATAGTGTTATTAAGTACCAATCAGAATCGAAAACTACCCTTAGAGGTAGAGACTGTGACAGTTACGGGTAAAGACGGGACAGGTTCACAATTAGTCAAACTCAACCCCGCAGAAAAAATTATCAAAGTACAATTGTTACACCGTCTCTAACAATGGCGAAAAAAACGAAAAATGTTGCCCGTAAACACCGAAATTGGCAAAGATGGTTAAAAATAACTCCGATTCTGGTTTTTGGGTTTATTATCCTTAATTTAGCGATTAATTTAGCCATCCGCTGGCCAATTAATCAACAAAAACCCATTGATGCCATCTTAGTTTTGGGGGGCAGCATTCGTCGGGAAATTTATGTAGCCAATCTAGCCCAGCAATACCCCGATATACCGATTTTAATTTCCCAAGGCTCGAAAGACCCCTGTATTTTATTACTATTTGAACGGGCAAAAGCGCCAAAAACTAACGTCTGGTTAGAAAAGTGTGCTGATTCTACCTTCGGCAATTTTTTCTTTGCCGTGCCAATTTTAAAACAATGGGGAGTACATAAAGTAAAAGTTGTCACCTCTCCCACTCATTTACCCCGCGCTAAATGGTTAGCAGAAATTCACTTGCAATCCCATGGTATAGCAGTAGAAATCGATGCAGTCCGAGAAATTGGTATCCCCGGTAATCACGAATCAAAGCTAAAAACTGGGTTAGATGTGACTAGAAGTATAATTTGGGCTTTTGTGGGACAATTAATCTATCCCCGCTGTTGGCAAGTCATTCCCTTAAATTCCGTTGATTTAGAAGCTTGGCACGATGAAGGTTTTCAATGTGAATCTCAAGGTAAATTGTCAGGACTGATTGCCATTTTAGGTTAAGGCATAACGAGAACCAATTTTACCGATTGCATCGGTGGCACTGAAACGAACGCTATCTTCTGCATCGGATAAGGCATTGATTAACACGAACATACTCATTAGAGTCTTCTAAAGCCTTGAGTAACCCCGCAATCGCTGTTTCCGAGCCAATTTTACCCAAAGCGAAGGCTAAGGCTGCGTTCCTACGAACATCATAAGAGTCTTCTAAAGCCTTGAGTAACCCCGGAATAGCTGTTTCTGAGCCAATTTTACCCAAAGCCTCGACTGCCTTCCTACAAACATACTTATCAGAGTCTTCTAAAGCCTTGAGTAACCCCGGAATAGCTGTTTCCGAGCCAATCTTAGTCAAAGCCCCGGCTGCGTACCCACGAACATCTTTATCAGAGTCTTCTAAAGCCTTGAGTAACCCCGGAATAGCTGTTTCCGAGCCAATCTTAGTCAAAGCCTCGACTGCCTTCCTACGAACATCATCATCAGAGTCTTCTAAAGCCTTGAGTAACCCCGGAATCGCTGTTTCTGAACCAATATTACCCAAAGCGAAGGCTGCGTTCCTACGAACATCATCATCAGAGTCTTCTAAAGCCTTGAGTAACCCCGCAATGGCTGTTTCTGAGCAAATATTACCCAAAGCCTCGGCTGCATTCAAACGAACATACTCATAAGAGTCTTCTAAAGCCTTGAGTAACCTCGGAATAGCTGTTTCTGAGCCAATTTTACCCAAAGCCGCGGCTGCGTTCCCACGAACATTATAAGAGTAAGAGTCTTCTAAAGCCTTGAGTAACCCCGGAATAGCTGTTTCCGAGCCAATCTTAGTCAAAGCCTCGACTGCATCAGAGTCTTCTAAAGCCTTGAGTAACCCCGGAATAGCTGTTTCCGAGCCAATCTTAGTCAAAGCCTCGACTGCCTTCCTACGAACATACCAATTAGAGTCTTCTAAAGCCTTGAGTAACCCCGGAATAGCTGTTTCTGAACCAATATTACCCAAAGCCTCGGCTGCGTACACACGAACATACCAATTAGAGTCTTCTAAAGCCTTGAGTAACCCCGGAATAGCTGTTTCTGAGCCAATCTTAGCCAAAGCCTCGGCTGCGTACACACGAACATAGCTATTAGAGTCTTCTAAAGCCTTGAGTAACCCCGCAATGGCTGTTTCTGAGCCAATCTTAGCCAAAGCCTCGGCTGCGTACACACGAACATAGCTATTAGAGTCTTCTAAAGCCTTGAGTAACCCCGCAATGGCTGTTTCTGAGCCAATATTACCCAAAGCCTCGGCTGCGTCCCTAAGAACATCCTTATCTACGTACCTACGAACATCATCATCAGAGTGTTCTAAAGCCTTGAGTAACTCCGGAATAGCTGTTTCTGAGCCAATATTACCCAAAGCGAAGGCTGCGTACCTACGAACACCCTCATCAGAGTCTTCTAAAGCCTTGAGTAACCCCGCAATGGCTGTTTCTGAGCCAATCTTAGCCAAAGCGAAGGCTGCGTTCCTACGAACATCCTTATTAGAGTGTTCTAAAGCCTTGAGTAACCCCGGAATAGCTGTTTCTGAGCCAATTTTACCCAAAGCCTCGACTGCCTTCCCACGAACATCATCATCAGAGTCTTCTAAAGCCTTGAGTAACCCCGCAATGGCTGTTTCTGAGCCAATCTTACCCAAAGCCTCGACTGCCTTCCTACGAACATCATCATCATAATCATAGTCTTCTAAAGCCTTGAGTAACTCCGGAATAGCTGTTTCTGAGCCAATCTTACCCAAAGCCTCGGCTGCGTCCCAACGAACATCATCATCAGAGTGTTCTAAAGCCTTGAGTAACCCCGCAATGGCTGTTTCTGAGCCAATATTACCCAAAGCCACGGCTGCGTCCCAACGAACATCATCATCAGAGTGTTCTAAAGCCTTGAGTAACCCCGCAATGGCTGTTTCTGAGCCAATATTACCCAAAGCCTCGACTGCCTTCCCACGAACATACTCATTAGAGTCTTCTAAAGCCTTGAGTAACCCCGCAATCGCTGTTTCCGAGCCAATTTTACCCAAAGCGAAGGCTAAG
>VYLW01000092.1_pt1 | contig 29203 bp, 22 predicted proteins | sample 5114201 | NCBI WGS metagenome assembly VYLW01 (sample SAMN12291793, study PRJNA351875) | freshwater metagenome | isolation source: freshwater lake | place: USA: Michigan, Sherman Lake | collected 2011-08-08
TAAGTTTTCGTAAGCGATGAAATCGTTAGATTTAATGACGCGCAATGCCTCTTTTGAGGCAAAGCCTTTACGTTGCCTACTTACTCTTAAATGCTTTCTAGCATATCTCTTTCTGGCCTTTTGGTAGTTGTTTGATTGGGGTTGACCTTTTCTAAACTTTTTAGATTTCTTCCGATTCAGACGATTTAATCTTTTTTCTGCCTTGCGATAGTATTGCGGTATTTCTACTGTTTCCCCATCACTATTAGCGTAGAAAACGTTTAAACCTACATCCAATCCCACACATTTCTTGGTTGGTTCTAGGGGTTTAGCATATTCCCGAATATCAACACTAAGACAGAATTGGACATAGTAACCATCCGCTCGTTTAACAATCCTAACTCGTTTAATTTGGTCTATAGGGTAAAAGTTTAGGTCTCTGGTTCCTTTCAGTTTAACCGTGCCAATATTTTTCTTATCTGTGAAAGTTATTTTCTTTCTATCCTCCGATAGTTTCCAGCCACAGTTTTTATATTCCACAGAACGATTATTCTTTTGGAATTTAGGATAACCCTTTTTACCTTTTATTTTTTTCTTACAATTGTCATAGAAACGAGCAATAGACGACCAAGCTCGTTCAGCAGATGCTTGTCTAGCCGTAGAATTTAGAGTATCGACAAACTTGAACCCAAAGCCTTAAAGCCTTATTACGGATGAATTGTACTGTACGAATAGCCTCATCAATGGCAGAACACTGACTTGGTTTGACCACTGCTTTCATTTCTAAGACAATCATTGCTTATCGACCTCAAACAACCTATTTTATCTTAACCTATACAGCATAGATTGTCAAGATTTTAGTCGTGCTTCGCTGTTTTATATTGGCTGGGGTTTCATCCCGTCGCGCTAAAAGCGAGGTCTTGACCCCGACATTTGAGATAAACTGCGCCACCATGCCCAGAGGAAAAATACCAGCAGCTTGGTTTTGGGTTCCCCTTTCTATTTTAAGGACTCCCTGTACAGAAAAATTTTTTCTCGAAAGGTAAGCTGCCCGCGCATTTAAATTGCTTGTTGAGATGAGGCACTCAGGCAACAGCCGAACCGCAAAAGAGGGAATAAATAGGGCTTGCTGAATAATGGTAAAACCCTTTTAAAATAAAGCTTTTGACCTGTTAAAGTCCGATGTTAGTGCAAGAAAATAGGATTGGGACTTTCAAAAACCTTGCATTATCCTCTACTGACTCCTGACTCCTACCCCCAGGAAAAACTTTTTCAGCAGACCCTAGTATAACCCCTAGATTAATACACCTGTACTATAGTTGCCTCAAAAAAATTCCGTAAAAGGTCAAGAGGGCAAAAGAGCAAAGAGTCAAAGCCCTGGGGAGACACACGCAACCCGAAAACCGCTGTAGATGAAGTGGCTGACGGGGTAGCTCCTGAGGCGGTAGGCAGAACGACAGAAATAAGGGAGGTAGAACCAAGAACCGCCGCGCAGTACACGGTATCGTTTATCTGTCAAGAGTTTTTTTGTACTAATTAATAGACTTTGATAACGATTATCATTATTGTCTTCGTCCCAAACGCTTCCGTCTCTCGGCGGCTCACCTTGATAATTCTCGTGCCACGGATCTAAACACCATTCACAGACATTGCTGTGCATATCGTACAGCCCGAAGGCATTGGGGGGAAACTGTCCCACGGGGGTCGTTTGTTGTCGATGTTCTCCCTTTGGTTCGTGAGCGTAGGTTTCTCTGGCATCGTAGTTGGCTAATTCCCCGGTAATGGTTTCCCCAAAGTGAAATGGGGTGGTTGTCCCGGCACGACAGGCATATTCCCACTCCGCTTCGCTGGGAAGTCGGTATTCTTTCCCTGTCAATTTCGATAATCTCGCGCAAAATTCGACGGCATCATACCAGTTGACTTTTTCTACGGGTCTATCCCAGCGCGTCGGTGATCCCCCCCTAGCCCCTTCAAAAGGGGGGGAATCGGAAGCCCCCCTTTTTAAGGGGGGTTTGGGGGGATCTTTAAAGTAGGAGGGATCAGGGTTAAGATCTCGTTCTACTTTTAAATCCGTGCGGGAGGCAACTGCTCTCCACTGGGCCTGGGTAATCGGGGTTTGACTCATGTAGAAAGCGGGGACTTTGACTAGGTGTTGTGGTCTTTCCCTTCTAAATCCGTCCCAACGAAATTTTTTCATCAGTCTTTCGATTTCCTCATCTTCCGTTCCCATCCAGAATTCTCCTTGGGGAATATACATCATGGGGATATAGTTTTGAGCTTCTTTCCGGTTGCCAACTTCTGCAAGGTTTTCATCGTAAAAATAGGCTTTAACAGGTTTCCTCTCGATAACTTTGCCTTCTTGATTAACCAATACTGTTTCTGCGGTAAAAAGGAAAAGGTTTTCATTGTAGGAAACAATATCTGCTACTTTGTCTATTAAATGTTTTTGTAGGGTTCCTTCGTCTCTAGAATAGGCGGCAATCGGTTCATTAAGCAATAACAAGGGTTCATAATCGGCTAAAGCAGCGGATATATTTTCTAATAAAGCTGTCAATCTAACAAGACGCACTCGGTTATTATTTTTGATAGCTTCTGCTAGTAACTGTTTGATTTCATTGACCGCTTGACTAGGTTTTAGGTAGGCAAGAGCTAACCATTGTTGATTTTGCCAATAAACCGATTTTGAGCAACGATCACCGATTTGTTCCTGAATATAGGTTTGTAACTGATAGGCCAGAGATTTGAGTTCCTCTGGGGTTAATTTTTTTAATAGTATTTTACGAATATCGGGGGACATTTCATAGAGTTCTCGATCTATTTTGCGGACTAAACTGGAGAGTAAAATATCAGCGATCGCATACCAGGGAGCTTGATTATTTTTATCTTGATGTTGACGCAGATAATAAAGTAAATTAGGGGATAAACTAAGGGGAAAGGCGGCTCTTTTCGCTAGTTCTCTGGTGTTTAGTTCGTTTTCTTTTTCAAATAATCTTAAACAGCTTTCTGCGCTAAAAAAATCTTCATCGTCATCCCAATTATCCCCTTGTTGAAATTGAGCGAGATCAAATTGAAAATGACGGGGTGGGATAGGTTCTTCTTTTAGCCATGTTATCAAGTTTTCCCAATCCTCTGTGGTTAGTTCAAACATGGAAAAATTGGGTATATCTTCAGCTAAATCAGCAATATCGATCGCAGTTGTCCCATACCATCGATGATAGGGTAAGGGGTTTAACCATGCGACTCGGCTAAATCTTCGGCTAAATCGTCGGATAAGGGTTTCTGTTGCGCTCAAGCGCTTTTCTACATAACGTTTTCTAGCAGCACCCGCATCACTAAGAATTAGACAACTGGTTACTTCAGGAGAATAGTTAGAGAGAACTTTGGTTAAAGATTGACTTTCCCAACCGTTTTCTTGTCGTAAAACCTCCTCTCTAATCAGATTATCAAAGTAAAAATGGGGAACATTTTCCCAGGTTTGTTTCATTATTCGTCCAAATCCCGCAAAGGGAATCATGGAGTCAGAACAATCAATAAAAATAATAATTTCTCGGCGATAAAGTTGTTTCTTTTGGTAAATTATTTGGTCAAAAAAACCTCGTTTAGCTGTTGCAATCACCGTAGCTTTTAGATCCCAAGTCTGTCGAGGACTTTCTAGGGGTAATGGACGCAGTTGCTGCCAACTTTCTTGTAATTTAGCGATACCAATAGGATAATAATCAGGATTATCTAGGGAGGTGATTTTTTTTCGCTTTTCAATAGCTGTGGCAATTTGTGGAAATGGAGTCTCAGGAGGTAAAGGTGCATCCCCAGAAGGGGTAATAAATGCTAATGAGGGAGATTCCCTATCATCCATCGGGTCTATTATTTTGCTAATCGATTCTTCTGGATGGCGAATAGGCGTTTTTTTGGGTATTTCTATATTTATTTCCGGTTGGAATTGTAGCATCTCTGTCCAGGCCTGATCAAACTTTTGTTTTTCTTCTGGAGATTTAACCCATAAAGCTTGACAAAGAAGTTTAATTTTAGGATTCTCTAAGTTGGGATTCTCTTGAATAGCAATATCAGAATCATTGGCGAGTTTTTGAATCAGGTAATTTTCCACCCGATAATATTGTTCAATAGACAGCGGAAATCCTTCTTCATTTCTGAGTTGATAAAATAGGTCAAGTAGGGGGGATGTCATTGGCTCTTTTAACCTCTTGTTCCATAATCTTGTAAATCAGTACGGCTTTTTAGTAAAATACTAGCGTGGGGTAATTTGTCCTCGTTTAATTTGGCGATAATTTCTTCAGGTTTGTACTTGAGTAACGATTTAAACCAGGCTATTAATTCACTTGTGCTAACTTTTTTTTCTCCTTCAGATTTAGTCTCGTCTTGTGATGTTCTCACTTCCTGAAAACGGTCCACTGCTTTGATGATAACATCTTGTTCAGCGTCGGTAAACCGTTCGGTTAATATTTTTCTTAATCTTTCTTGGTTGGGAAGCTCAATATAGTGATAAATGCAACGTCTCAGAAAAGCATTGGGTAAGTTTTTTTCTTGATTACTGGTAATTATAATCAGAGGAAAAGCTTGCTCATTTGCTGGAATTAAATCTCTTGTTTCTTTAATGAAAAAACGACGAGATTCAATGGCTAAAAGTAAATCATTAGGAAAATCTCGATCTGCTTTATCTATTTCATCAATTAATACTACCGATTGTTCTTCCTCATCTCGACTTTGTTTAAATGCTTTACCCAAGGCTTGTAAATCAACCCAATCTTTTGAAATAGCTGGATTTTTTTGCTCAGAAGAAGATTCTTCTGTTCCTTTTTGACTTAAAATTCCGCTAATTTGAGCAGCTTGTAAACGGCCAATATAATCATATTGATAGAGACTATCTTCCGCTTTACTTGTGGATTGAACTGTCCACTCATAATATTTTATAGGATTATTTTCCTGGCGATAATTAAACTCATAAACTAAGGCATGAGCTAGACGACTTTTGCCACATCCCGGCTCACCTTCTAGTAACAAAGGCATTCCCAATTCAATAGCCAAGTTAACAACTTCTATTAACTCATCACCTGCGTCATAGGGATAAATTTTTTGTTGAATCGGTTCATAATAAAGTCCCGATTCTGGTTGAATTTTTCCCCTGTAAGTTAAGGATAGTTTAGCCATCTATTTTCCCTCGATAATTGTCCTTTAAATTGTTGATAAAAAGCTTTCAGTGTGTCTTCTATGTTGCCTTGATTGCTATTTTCCCATAATTTCTGCAAAGTATCTGCAAATAATTCTGTGGTTTCATCCTGTAAGTCACAACCTAACTGAAGTTGTTGAGCAAAAGTAGGAATAATTTCCTGAAAAGACCGTTGTTCAAAGCGAGAGTCAATCTGTAAGCGGTGAATAGGACTTAATTCTGATAATTTGTCCTTATCTCTCCAATCATTACTTTTTCCATAATCTAACCAAATCATTAATAAAAAGCCTTTAATGGGACCATTTGATATTTTACGAGCGTTGGTAATTAAGTTTTGCCAAAACGAATAAATGTCCTTTAAACGGCAAAAGTCTGCATGATCAATTCCTTCAAAAATCAAACAAAAATTATGAGCCTTTAAATTTTTAATTCCTCCAGAATTATCTAAAAAATGTTCATGAAGACTATAGTTATCCCATTCTTCCTGACCATCTCCTTGAAACTTAAAAATAATGGTTTTAACGGGCAAATTATTAGTGATAAAAATTTGTTTTTCTAAACGACGCAAACACAAAACACGATATTGATGAGGACAAGGGGGAATATAAATACTGCCTTCTCGTAAAGGTTTAGCAGCTATTAAACCAGTAAAATTTACTACATTATTGTAATTAAATTCTGTTAAAACACGATAAATCTTCTCATTATTTGTTTGTTGATTTTTTGGGTTTTGAGTAAGTTGACAACATTGTAAACTGTCAAAATCTAGTTTTAATACTTCACAATAAGCTTGAACAATATAAGACTGTTTAGAGGTTTTTTGCCCTTTTTTTCCTAGTCCATATTTTTTTTCAGTACAAAACCGCAAACTATCTGTAGATATGCCAATTACCTTTAAAATAGACGAATCTAATAAATCATTAATATCTGCTAAGGTTAAATGAATTGAATTATCATTAATATCTTCAATTCTGAGTTTATTTATTTTATTTTGAGTAATGTATGCGCTTTTCTTCTGATTTTCAAATCTTTTAAAATCAGATTCATTTTGTAAGTACAATTTCTTCTTATTTGGTTCTAAAACCTCTTTAGTTGTTCCGGATTGTGGCGATGGTGTCATCCAAGCTTTCAAGACATTTAATGGAATGGTATAACTGGGAGGATGTGTTTGACTACGGTATTTTTCGAGAAATGCCTCAAGTAACCATCGACTTGCTTCTATTAATATTTGCTCTGTTTTCTCCGAAGCACAAGAAAAGTTTCCCTGATAAGCATCTTTAGCCTTACGAAGGGTTTCTACATCTTCATCCGATAATCTGATTTCGCCAGACCTCAACATAAATCTCGTCAAACGTCAACCTACGATCTGATCCACTTTTTGATCCCCTTTTGCCAGCATTTGCTTAAAGCATTTTAATCAACTTGTCCTCAAAAAACAAGCCATAAGGCGAAAGGAGCAAAATCTATGAATTTCTGGCAAAAACATAAAGCGGACATTGACTTGATTTGCCGCATCATCACCACTTTAACTGCCTTGGCTAGTTTGGGTGTTCAGGTGGGGGAGTTAAAGATTCCCCAAAGCGAGATTCCCCCTATCAATGAGGTTGAGGTGGAATTAAATATAAGATGAACGTAGGTTGGGTTGAAGTATGAAACCCAACCCCCGCATGGGTTACGCTACTGCTAACCCATCCTACAAATAATTGTGCCTCCCTACTTAGTAGGTTGATTCATGAATCAACCTACCTGCTCCCTAGGAGGGAGATTTAGCGATCAACTGACCCCATAATAATATCAATACTGCCTAAAATCGCCATAATATCGGCAACTTTTACCCCTTTGAGGATATGAGGCAGAATTTGAAGATTATTAAAATCGGCAGCCCGAATTTTCCAACGCCAAGGGAAAACATCATCATTACCGACGATAAAGATACCTAATTCGCCTTTACCACTTTCCAAACGCACATAATGTTCACCTTTAGGAATCTTAAAAGTGGGGGCGACTTTTTTGGCGATATATTGATAGTCAAAATCATTCCAAGCTGATTTTTTCCCTTCTGCCATCCGTTTCGCTTCCAGATTTTCGTAGGGACCACCGGGTAAACCTTTCAGTGCTTGCCGGATAATTTTCACCGATTCGCGCATTTCCCGAATCCGCACCAGATAACGAGCAAAACAATCGCCGGCGGTTTCCCAATGCACTTCCCAGTCAAAATCGTCGTAACACTCGTAATGGTCAACTTTTCTTAAATCCCATTTCACCCCGGAAGCGCGCAACATCGGACCGGATAAACCCCAGTTAATCGCTTCGTCTCTGGTAATGCAGCCTATCCCTTCAATACGACGGCGGAAAATCGGGTTATTAGTGATTAATTTCTCGTATTCGTCCACTTTTGGCTCAAAATAGTCACAGAAATCCGCGCACTTATCCACCCATCCGTAGGGTAAATCCACCGCCACGCCACCAATCCGGAAATAATTGTTATTAATTAACCGCATTCCCGTCGCAGCTTCCCAGAGGTCATAAATCATCTCCCGTTCTCGGAAAATGTAGAAAAAGGGAGTTTGTGCGCCTACATCCGCCATAAAGGGGCCTAACCAGAGTAAATGGTTAGCGATGCGGTTGAGTTCCAACATAATCACCCGGATATATTGCGCTCGTTTGGGAACGGCGATATCGGCTAATTTTTCGGGAGCATTGACCGTAATTGCCTCATTAAACATCCCTGCGGCGTAATCCCAACGACTAACGTAGGGAACGTACATGACATTGGTGCGATTTTCGGCAATTTTTTCCATGCCCCGATGAAGATAACCGATTACGGGTTCACAGTCAATCACGTCTTCCCCGTCAAGGGTGACGATTAAGCGCAAAACTCCGTGCATCGAAGGGTGATGGGGTCCCATGTTTAAAACCATGGGTTCTGTTCTCGTTTCAATTTTTGCCATAGGGCTACCGATGATCCCGAAAATCTTTTTAAAGTTATTATAAGTAAACGCTTCGACAATACACAAGGACTATCGGGTATCAGTGATCAGTGATCAGTAATCAGTGATCAGTAATCAGTAATCAGTAATCAGTGATCAGTAATCAGTAATCAGTAGTCAGTCCCGATGAAAAAATTTTCACCCCCAAAGATGAAAGAGGTTTCCTTCCCTACACCCCACACCCCACACCCTACACCCTCTTTCAAGTCAGGAGATTATTTTTATTTATTCTTCCCACTTCCCCACTTCCCCACTTCCCCATTTCCCCACTTCCCCATTTCCCCACTTCCCCATTTCCCCACTTCCCCATTTCCCCACTTCCCCATTTCCCCATTTCCCCATTTCCCCACTTCCCCACTTCCCCACTTCCCCATTTCCCCATTTCCCCACTTCCCCATTTCCCCACTTCCCCATTTCCCCACACCCCACACCCTACACCCCACACCCCACTTCACCACTCGATCGAGTACAATAGAGTGTTCAGCAAAAGCGATCGGTTATTAGCTTTGATTAGTCCTTCGGTAAGAGTTATAGACCAGAGAAAAGACCGATTAAGAGCAGCAATCAGCCGAAAAAGCTCAAAAACTGAATTTTAGGCTCAAGGCTGACGGTAGCTTGCTGAAAGCTGAATCCATTGATAATTTTTTACTTGAATCACCGTGGTTATCCAAATCGACTCAACTCAAAACTACGAAACCAAAACCCAAGAGATCGCTAGACAACTTTTAGCCGAAACTCGCGAAAAAAAAGGTCTTTGGTCTGCTTTACAGGATCAAATGCGTTGGGATGATAAATTACTCGATTGGGCAATGTCTAACCCCAATTTACGAGTACAATTATTCCGTTTTATTGACTGTTTACCCGCTTTACGCAGTAATGCCGAGATCGCTAATCATCTGCAACAATACCTCGGTGATGCTTCTGTAGAACTGCCCAGTGCGCTGAAAAATATCCTCAACTTTAGTGATCCTAACTCCCTACCCGCTCAAACGGCCGCCAGTCTGATCAGTAAATCCGTAGAAACTTTAGCTCGTAAGTATATCGCTGGGGAAGACCTAGAGCAAATTACTCGCACTGTCACCCGTCTGCGGAAGGAAAAAATGGCTTTTACCATAGATCTCCTCGGTGAAGCGGTAATTACTGAAGCGGAAACCCAAGTTTATCTACAAAGTTATCTCGATTTAATGACCCATTTGGCTCAAGAAGCGACCAAATGGAATAAAGTTAGCCAAATTGATCAAGCGGACGGCGAATTACTACCACAAGTGCAGGTTTCTGTCAAGCTAACTGCCTTTTATTCTCAGTTTGATCCCATGGATCCGATTGGCAGTAAGGAGAAAGTTTGCGATCGCATTCGCCTACTATTGCGACGCGCTCAGGAGTTAGGGGTGGCAGTCCATTTTGATATGGAACAGTACGTTTATAAAAACCTCACCCTGGCTATCCTGAAAGAATTACTCCTAGAAGAAGAATTTCGCAGTCGTACCGATATTGGCATCACTCTACAGGCATATTTAAGAGATTCTGCCCAAGATTTACAAGATTTAATTAATTGGGCGAAAAAGCGCGGTTATCCCGTTACTGTCCGGCTAGTCAAAGGCGCTTACTGGGATCAGGAAACGATTAAATCTCGCCAAAATCATTGGTCACAGCCGGTATATAACGAAAAATCGGCCACCGATGCCAATTATGAACGGATGACGCGGTTATTATTGGAAAATCATCAATATTTATCCGCTGCTATCGGTAGTCATAACGTGCGATCGCAAGCCTTGGCCTGTGCGATCGCAGAAAGTTTAGAAATTCCCCGTCGTCGCTTTGAAATGCAGGTATTGTACGGCATGGGCGACCAATTAGCCAAAGCGTTAGTGAAGCGGGGTCATCGGGTGCGGGTTTATTCCCCCTACGGACAACTCTTACCCGGTATGGCCTACCTAATCCGCCGTTTATTAGAAAATACCGCTAATAGTTCCTTCCTGCGGCAAAATTTGGAGGATCGTCCCGTGGAAGATTTAATCGCAGCCCCCCGGGTTTTAGGCAATGATAACCCGATTATCCCCGGTTTTCCTAATGCCCCTGATACAGATTATGCCAACGAGCAATTGCGAAATAAAGCGAATCAAGCCCTTACTTTTGTCAAAAATTCCCTCGGTAAGACCTATTTACCCCTAATTAACGGTGAATACGTCACCACCAATGTTCAAATTAATTCCGTTAATCCCTGTAACCCGCAGGAAATAGTGGGTAAAGTGGGCTTAATTGAGGTGGAACAGGCAGAAAAAGCGATAATAGCGGCGAAACAGGCTTTTCCCGCTTGGAAACGCACTCCAGTGGCTAAAAGAGCCGAAATACTGCGAAAAGCGGCAGATTTGATGGAAGAGCGACGACACGAGTTATCGGCCTGGATTTGTTTAGAAGTGGGCAAAGTTATCCAACAGGCGGATCCGGAAGTGTCAGAAGCGATCGATTTTTGCCGTTATTACGCTTCCGAGATGGAAAGACTGGATTTAGGGCATAATTTCGACGTAGCAGGCGAGAATAATCGTTATTTCTACCAACCCCGGGGTATTGCTTTAGTGATTTCTCCCTGGAATTTCCCCCTAGCGATCGCAGTGGGGATGACAGTAGCAGCTTTAGTAGCAGGTAACTGCACGCTATTGAAACCAGCCGAGACTTCTTCGGTGATTACGGCGAAATTTGCCGAGATTCTCCTAGAAGCGGGTATTCCTGCTGGAGTCTTCCAATATATCCCGGGTAAAGGTTCGCAAGTGGGGGCGCATTTAGTCAGCCATCCCGATGTTCACCTAATCGCCTTCACCGGTTCACGAGAAGTGGGCTGTCGCATCTATACAGATGCCTCTATCGTGCAAAAGGGTCAAAAACACCTAAAACGAGTTATCGCCGAAATGGGCGGCAAAAATGCCCTAATCGTCGATGAGAGTGCCGATTTAGATCAGGCCGTTGTCGGTGCGGTTAAGTCCGCTTTTGGCTACACCGGCCAGAAATGTTCCGCCTGTTCGCGGATAATCGTTCTGGAAAGCGTCTATGATAGCTTTGTGGACCGCTTTGTCGAGGCTACCAAGTCCCTCAATATCGGGCCGACGGATTTACCGAGTACGGAAGTAGGACCGGTTATCGACGAGAAAGCTCAAGCAAGAATTCGGGAATATATCGAAACTGGTAAAAAAGAGGCAGAATTGGCCCTAGAAATGCCAATTCCAGAAGTGGGTTATTTCGTCAGTCCCACCGTCTTTAAGAATGTTCCCCCCGATGCGGTAATAGCGATGGAGGAAATTTTCGGTCCCGTGGTGGCGATTATCAAAGTGAGTAATTTTGAGGAAGCTTTAGCTGTGGCTAACGGAACCGACTATGCTTTAACTGGTGGCTTATATTCTCGCACTCCTGCCCATATTAACCGAGCTATGCAGGAATTTGAAGTGGGAAACCTCTATATTAACCGGGGAATCACCGGTGCGATTGTCTCCCGTCAACCCTTCGGGGGTTTCAAGATGTCGGGGGTGGGTTCCAAGGCAGGGGGTCCGGATTATCTCTTGCAATTCCTCGAACCTCGTCACATCAGCGAGAATATTCAACGTCAGGGATTTGCACCGATTGAAGGGGCCGATTAAGCGATATAGCTAAAATTGGTTATTATTGGGGGTTTATACCCCCAAATCTGGTTCATTTATCGGCTAAGACTAAATCCAGTTATTAAAAACTGATTATTTATTCTCCGTTTTGCCTATTGCCTTTTGCCTCTCCTGATATTTAGCCTATACTCAAGGGATTTAGTATTACTTGCCACTTGATCACTCAATCCAAGCTTTTGGGGGGTTCTACCCCCCAAACCCCTAGGGTCGTTTCATTCTCTCAAATGTCATTATCTCAAATCCTTATCTACCAACGTTTTTAGTCGATTTCTCGGAATAAATAGCTGAAAATTTTTAAAAACGTCGTGCTTTGACCCTACCCAAACCCCCCGTTGGGGGCGTGGCGCCGCCCCCAAACCCCCCGCGCATTAGTTTTTCGGTGGGATGCTTACACGCAGCCGCTGACGCATCTGTAATAATTTAAGAGTCACTCCCCTTGCAGGAGTGCCTCTCCTGATATGTAGCTTATACTGAACGGATTTAGTATGATTGACGAATTGGCGTTATTTCAGCTTCTATTTTCAAGTCAGTATTCAGGAATCAGGAGACTATTGTTATTTGTTTTCCCTTCTCCCTGCTCCCTTCCCCCCACTTCCCTATCTCCCCACTCCCCTATCTCCCCCCCGCAACGCGCACGAAGTGGTCTCCCCACTCTCCTAGACTTTTTAAACAGGATTTACTATGACAGGGACTCCCCGGCTGTTGTCTTCCTTACCCAATTTCTTGGCTGTCAACCCACTGCTATATACTTAAGTTGACAATTGCGTCGGCCTATCAAGAAAAGACTATGACGATTGAAACCGTTGCCACAAAACCCTTTAGTGACCAAAAACCGGGGACTTCCGGACTGCGAAAATCCGTTCCCGTTTTTCAACAACCCCATTATCTGGAAAATTTTATTCAAGCTATCTTCAATACTTTAGACGGTATCGAGGGTCAAACCCTAGTTGTCGGTGGAGATGGTCGTTATTATAACCGTCAAGCTATTCAAACTATCCTGAAAATCGCCGCTGCTAACGGTATCGGTAGAATCCTCGTGGGAACCGATGGTATTGTCTCCACTCCTGCTATTTCTGGGTTAATTCGCGAAAATAACGCTTTTGGCGGTATTGTTCTCTCCGCTAGTCATAACCCCGGCGGTCCAGAGGGGGATTTTGGCATTAAGTACAATGTTACTAACGGCGGACCGGCCCCGGAAAATATCACCGATGCAATTTATGCCGAGACTAAGGTGATTAGCAGTTATAAAATCCTCTCAGGGGCCGATATTAACCTCGATCGCCCCAGTTCCTTTAAACTGGGAACTATGGATGTGGAAGTGATCGATGCGGTCACTCCCTACGTCAAAATGATGGAAAAGATTTTTGATTTCGATCGCATTCAAGCCTTACTCACTTCTGGTAAGTTTAAAATGTGCATGGATTCTCTCCATGCGGTGACGGGTCCCTACGCTTATGCTCTATTTGAACAGCGTTTAGGCGCGCCCAAGGGTACAGTATTAAATGGTATTCCCTTAGAGGATTTTGGTGGTGGTCATCCCGATCCTAACCTAGTCTATGCCCATGATCTGGTGGAAATTCTCTTTGGTCAAGAGGCTCCGGATTTTGGGGCTGCTTCCGATGGAGATGGCGATCGCAATATGATCCTCGGTCAGAATTTTTTTGTCACCCCCAGTGATAGTTTAGCTGTACTAACTGCCAACGCTCATCTAGTACCGGGCTATCAAAATGGTATCACGGGAGTGGCGCGATCGATGCCCACCAGTGCGGCGGCCGATCGCGTAGCGGCTAAACTGGGAATTGACTGTTATGAAACTCCCACCGGTTGGAAATTCTTCGGTAATTTGCTGGATGCGGGGAAAGCAACCCTTTGCGGGGAGGAAAGTTTCGGCACGGGTTCCAATCATATTCGCGAAAAAGATGGTTTATGGGCGGTTCTTTTCTGGTTAAATATTTTGGCAGTTAAAGGGGAATCTGTAGAGGAAATTGTTCGTAGTCATTGGCAAGAATTCGGTCGTAATTTCTATTCTCGTCATGATTATGAAGAAGTCGCCTTAGAACCGGCAAAAGAGATGATGGCACGTCTCCAGAAGCTGGTTTTAGACCTTAAGGGTAAACAATTTGGTAACTATGAAGTGGAATATGCCGATGATTTTAGCTATACGGATCCCGTGGATGATAGTGTGAGTAAAAATCAAGGTATTCGCATTGGTTTTACTGATGGTTCTCGGATTATTTTCCGTCTATCGGGGACGGGAACTAAAGGAGCAACTCTCCGGGTTTATCTAGAAAGTTATGAACCGGACGCAAGTAAACACGATATCGACACCCAAAAGGCCCTACAACCCTTAATTGATTTAGCCGAAGAAATCGGTCAAATTCGTCAATCTACTGGACGGGAACAACCCACGGTTATTACCTAAAATCTAGGGAGCAGCTATCAGTTTTTATCGGGTAATTTTTTGACCTGCTGACCACTGATAGCCTCTCCTTAATTACTTTCAGTAATTGCTTTGTGGTACAATTTCTGAATTCCCGTCACTAATTTATCTAACATCGATCGATGGCTATCATGAGTCGGATCAAAACTCTGAACTTTAGTTAATAATTTCGCTTCCTGTACGTCCACGTCGTCATCGCTATAGATTAAAGTGCTAATCGATGCTAGTAGATCTTGATAGATTTCTGGACTAGGATTATCGCCTAAATAGGACTCTAACCATCGATAACATTCACTGGTTTTAACTGGTTTTAGTTCCGATAATAGTGGTTTAATCTCTGGATCATCATCAAGTTTTTCCCTGACAGCTACCTGTCGTAAATAATTTCTTTCTGATGGTTGAATGACACCATCAATCCAAGCAACACCGATGAGAATTTTCAGTAATTGTTTATTTTTCATTTCACACTTCCTTGACTAACTTAGCCATAAAAAAACCGTCTTGATTATGTCGATGGGGTAACACTTCGATCGCTCCCGTTTCTGTATAGTATTCTGAGAAAGATGAATTAGAGTCGGGAGTGGCCATTTTCCAATCGGGATGAGCGGCTAAAAACTGCTCGATCACTCCTTCATTTTCTAACGGATTTAAAGTACAGGTGGCATAAACTAAGATTCCCTTCGGTTTTACCCAAGTGGCAGCCGAGGCTAAAAGTTCCCCCTGTCGTTTAGCTAGTACAGGTAAATTTTCGGGTGTTTGTCGCCAACGTATATCAGGACGCTTGTGCAGGGTTCCCAATCCTGAACAGGGAGCATCGATTAGTACACGATCAGCGATGCCGCACCACTGGGGACGATCGCGACTATCCCCCAGATGTACTTCGATCGCTTTTAAGTCTAATCTTTTAATATTGGCTTCTAACTGTCGTAAACGGGATGCCGTTTGATCACAGGCTAATATTCTACCCCGATCGCCCATTAATTCGGCGATATGAGTGGTTTTTCCCCCTGGTGCCGCGCAAGCATCGATAATTGTCTCTCCGGGCTGGGGATCGAGTAGATAAGTGACTAATTGGGCGCTAATATCCTGTAGGGTGTAATTTCCGGCTCGAAATCCCTCTAAACGCTCAATATTGCCTAAACCAGAGGTTAAACGGCAAGCTAGAGGTAACTTAAGATGATTAAAAGTTATATTGGCTGATTCTAACTCATTTTCTAGGGCTTCTAGGCTAGTTTTCAGGGGATTAATCCGAATATCAAGGTCAGGAGAGCGATTAAACCATTGACAAAGTTGTTCCGTTTCCGCAACACTAAAGCGATCTAACCACAATTGCACCAACCAATCGGGGAAACTGTGGAGAATACCCAATCTAGAAGCGGTATTTTCTGGCAAAATTAAAGGATCGTCGCCATTAGCAGTTAAACGGAGATATTGCCGCAGCATTCCGTTAACCACCGCCGCTAATTTGCCTAAATGACTGATTTTAGTTAATTCTACCGCCGTATTCACCGCCGCTGATGGGGGAATCTGGGATAGATAACGCAGTTGATAAAGACCAATATGGAGAATTCGCCGTAAATCCGGGGGTTGCTGGGCCGCGGTTTTTTTCCCCAGGCGATCGAGCAGCCCATCCAGAGTTCTTTGTCGGCGCATTATACCATAAACAATCTCCGTTGTCAAGGCTTTGTCAAGACAATTTAAGGAACTAGCGGACAAATGGCGATCAAGAGCGCGATCGGGATAGGCCGAGGAGCGATCGATATCCCGTAAAATCAGCAAAGCCAGCTGACGAGCATTATTCATGCAGTTTCTAGACGATTGCGGAGGAATTGGCGTAAAATAGTCAGCGCCGGAATCGGGATTTCGTGACCCATATTTAACTCATGATATTCAACGTTAACCCCCAAACCAAGCAGTAAATCCCTGGCTTGACGAGCTATGGCGACAGGAACGACGGTATCCTGCTTACCATGAACAATTAAGACATTTTGTGGTCCTTGGGGATGGGGTTCACCGTGCAGATAACCACTCAAGGAACCCAATCCCGCCAAGGGTAAAGATAAACCCACATCCAGCGTCATCGCTCCCCCTTGGGAAAAACCGGTCAAAAAAGTCCGCTCTAGGGGAATACCGGTAGTTGCTTCTAGGGAAATAATCCAATCGTGCAACTGTTGACGACTAGCGACTAAACCTTGATAATCGGAGGTTTCTAAAGCATACCAGGCGCGTCCCCCCGGCACTTGGGGATGATCAAAAGGAGCATTAGGAAACAAAAATTGACAATCCGCTAGATCCAGCATCGATGCAAGGGGGGCCAGATCCATGGCATCTGCACCCCAACCGTGCAGCATGATCACTAGATAGCGAGCGGGATTTTCCGGGGAAGGGGGAATGACAATCGGGTTAAAAGACAGAGTTTTTTCCTCGCAATTCTTTTTTTTCTCTATTCTATAGCGATTTTCCCGCCAGTGAGATGGGTGTTGGGGAGTCTTTTCAGTGATCACTGATTAGTAACCAGTAATCAACACTGTTCGACCGTTCCGGTTAAATAGCGGATGGTGATTCGGTAGTAGTGATGGCGGCTTAATCCTTTGCTTTGCTGTGCATTGTAGTCATGGATAAAATACCAAAGGGTTCCCCAACGTGATTCTCCATTTTTTTAGAGAAAGATCAATATGATTAGTTTGACCAGTTTCTTGACCGACCGGTCGATGATGTTTACTGGGAATTACTGTCTTATAGGACTCCCAAAAGTCTGTGTAAGCAACCGCACATTGTCGGTAAACACCGGGTCGGCCTGTCCCAAAGTTTTTTGGCTGATTGACGACTCCTATCTCCTAAATAGCAACCAATAATTTCCCTTGTCTTTCTATCAATTAACTGCCAAATCTAAACCTTTATCGTCTTAGAAAAAACCAAAGACCACATCTCATCACATTCTCTAACCAATTTACCTTTTGGTTTGTCCGAAACCTTTACTTGACGGGGAACAGCCGCCAGTTTATTGTTGACATAATTTTGTAACCATGACCAACTTACCCCTGTTACTCTCGCAATTTCTCGCAAGTAAATTCGTTCGAGCAAGAGTTGACCGGATAAGCAAGAGGGCTACGGCACTACTACCGAATTATTACCACATCGGTTACTTTTTTTCTGGTCCAGATGGTGAGAATTGTCAGGAAAAGTCAACCCATCACTCCCCCTGTCAGGATTTTTATCGATTCCAGTTAATCGATAAAACACAGTACGAGTGTATTTAATTAACTGGCCGACGTTTAATTTATCGTGCTATTCCCCTGTTCTATTTCTCGCAGTCTTCTTAAAATTGTTGATTGTGTTGGGTGATTTATAATTTCATTGATATCTTTATAGGTAAAGCCCATAATATCAAATAATAACCATATTAATCTTTCTCTCTTATCCCTGTCACTAAAATTTGCCCCGATGATAGCGTTTAATCTTCCTTGATATTTCTCTTGCGTTTCTTTCAGTGTAAATCTACCGATTAATTCTTGGATGTATTTCTTAATAGTAACTATTTGAAAACTATCAAATCTAGGCTTGATAGAATTATATAGGCTGGTTTTCTTCCTTAGCAGTTTCGTGTCTAAAGACTTAATAATAGATATTTGAAATTCTTTGTACAACTCTAATAGCTTTTTGATCAGACTGGCGACAGGATTAATTGTCGATAGGCTAAATCCACCCATTAATTGGTCGATTTGTTCTAAATTAGGGTTTAAGGGACTAATAATAAAACCAAAGACCAGAGCAATGATTAAACCAACATATACATTATTCCCGATCGAGCTTAATAGAGAAAATATAAATTGAATCAGATAGTATAAGGGTATTGATGTAACAATTTTGACAATTAATAAATGAAAAAAAGTCTTTAAAAAATCCTTTTTTAAATCGGGAAATAAATGACGAATCCTAAAAGCTGAGAAATAGCTAATTCTAGTTTCAACTGCTACTCCAATAATTATCGAAGCAAACACAAAAGACCACCGATGTCCTTCCACAAATTTCTGTATTTCACTAGAAAGGTCGGTGGCAGCAGTTGTCTGAGAATCTACCAAAAATAGGTAATGGGTGAATGAACTGAAAAAAGGAAACTTATCTAATTCCGTTAGAACCTGACTACAAAATACCATTTACCCTCAGCCAACGAGTTTTCCAAGTGGGAGTAAAGATTTTGTAGTTTTCTTGTTCACTAACTGAGATATAGCCTTTTTCCGCTAGTTTTTCTAATTTATCTTGTAAGTCAGCTTCTCCAATTCTATCTGTTTCAATTTCAAAGCTCAAGGCAGTGGCAGCCCTAACTTTGAGTAAATCAGATAAAAGAGACTTCTCCGCGGAGGTTAAATAATTGTCAGGCTCAGCTGAAGGTTTCCGATAGTCGTAACCGTCTTTGCCTTTGGACTTAGGAGGAAATATGTCAAGCATTATGTTTTGTGTAGTTTATAAATACACTTCGACCAGTACACCTTGATCCTCAGTCATCACTCTCTGATCTCATGACTGAACTCTTTGAGTTCATGACTGAGATATGTCTGAGTTTTTTGCGATAGAATAGAGATTGCGTCGATTGATGGAAGTTTATGGGGCGATCGCTTAAAGTAAAATCAGAATGTATCCCTAGAGTCAAACAAGCACTTAAACGCAATGGTTACGCAACTCAACAGCTGCTTGCTGAGGAGTTAGGATTCGCAAAATCGACTGTTAGTCTTTTTCTTAACGGTAAATCGATTAGCAATCTCAATTTTTATGAAATTTGTCAAAAATTAGCCCTTGATTATCGAGAAATCGCTGACTGGGATGAGTTGGAGGAAACAGCGGCTGCCATGTCTGAGGATGAGGGAGAAAACCGGGCCGCGGATTTGTCCAAGTATGTTGAACGTCCTCCAGTGGAACAGCTTTGTCTGGAGACGGTGAGTCAAGCAGGTTCATTGTTGCGGATTAAATCAGCTAAGGGGATGGGTAAAACCCTATTAGTCGATAGAATTTTGAGTCAAGTTGACAAAAGAGAGTATAAAACCGTCAGTTTGAGTTTTTTACAAGCAAGTAAAGGAATTCTCGGCGATTTAGACCGATTGCTCTCTTGGTTTGCTTTGATTATTTCCAAGAAATTAGGGTTAGCAAATCTCTTTGAAGAAAAATGGCAAGAAGGATTAGGACTTTATAGCTGTACTGCCTATTTTGAAGACCATTTGCTCAAAAAGCTGGATAAACCCCTAATTTTAGTTTTAGAGGAGATAGATAGTCTCTTTGTTTATGCAAGCGTTGCCGACGATTTCCTTAGTTTATTTCGTCTTTGGCATGAGGAGGCAAAAAATAATAATACTTGGCAAAAGTTACACTTAATTATCACCTATTCCACAGAAAATTATGTTCCTGCTGACCTGAATACATCTCCTGTGAATGTAGGAACAGAAATCCTGTTACCTGATTTTACTCCAGAACAGGTCTTGACTCTAGCCAATAAATATCAGGCTAACTTGGGAAAAGATGAACTGCAAAAAATAATTAATCTTGTTGGGGGGCATCCCTATTTAATCCAAAAAGCGCTTTATGCAATTACCCAAAAACAGCTGTCTTTAGCAGATTTTGAACAGACAGCAGCCACGGAAGCGGGAATTTATGGGGATCATTTACGAGGACATTTGCTAAACTTACAAGAACATCCAAACCTAGCAGCAGGAATGAAAAAGGTTGTAGAGTCGTCTTCTCCCGTTGATTTAGGTGCAACAATTAATTGGCAACTTCATAGTTTAGGATTAGTAACCTTTGTGCAGAATGCTGTTCAACCCCGTTATCCACTATACAGCGACTATTTTAGGTATCGCTTATCCGCCTAAAATCCGATATATTGAGTTAAACTGTTGTACATCTAAATCTGATATTCGTTTTCACCTGTTCCCCGTTCCCCCATCGAAACCAGAACTTTAAATGCGGACTAGCTTAGGGACAGATAACCTTTGATTAAATTATTCATCAAACTTAACCAATCAGACAAATTGCTAATTTTAATCCTATGGCGACCAATTTTTATTATGTTGGAGGCAGCGTCCCCCTAGAGTCACCTAGTTATATCAAGCGAGAAGCAGATGATATATTTTATAACTATCTAAAAAATGGACAGTATTGCTATGTGTTGAATTCCCGTCAGATGGGAAAATCAAGTTTGTGGGTACAGACACAAAAACGACTGCAAGAGGATAATATTGATTGTGCTACCATTGATTTGAGTGGTATAGGGAAAAAACTCTCCGAAGATATTTGGTATCGAGTATTATTTGAGCAACTGGTTAAACGATTTGATCTTTCTATTCGGGACAAACAGCAAGCTTGGTGGAATGAACGAGACTATAAATCACCTATTAATCGTCTTGATGAATTTGTTGAGGAAATTCTCTTAAAGGAAGTATCCCGACCTATTGTTATCTGTTTCGATGAAATTGATAGCGTTCTGAGTTTAAATTTTTCCACAGATGATTTCTTTGCTTGGCTGCGTAGCTGTCATGAAAAACGTCCTCATAATAGGGATTACCAACGTCTAACCTTTTGTATGTTGGGGGTAGCGACAGTTCCTAACTTTATTCAAGATAATTATCGTAGTCCTTTTAATATTGGTCAAGATATTCGATTATCTGGATTTACTATAAAGGATGCCAGAAAACTGGCCGAGGGATTGCAGGAAAAAGTTATCGAACCGCAACGGGTTTTAGAGGAGGTTATAGACTGGACAGGTGGACAACCATTTTTAACTCAAAAAATTTGTCATTTAATCTCCACATCTCACACTGGATTTGGCAAGGAATCCCCAGTAAAACCGATTTATATCGGCGATTTTATCCAGTCGCAAGTAATTAGTAACTGGGTATCTCAAGATAGTCCAGAACACCTAAAAACTATTCGGAATCGTTTATTAAATAAGCGTGTCACGGGTAGAAGAATGCTGAAGCTTTACCAAGAAATTTTAAGAAATGGTGAAATTCCCGATGATGGTAGTCCCGACCAAATAGAATTACGCTTGACGGGATTGGTAGTTCAAGACCGACAAAAGTTAAAAGTTTATAATAAGATTTATAGAAATGTTTTTAATGAAACTTGGGTGACAACGGAATTAAATAAAATACCTCCATACATTGACAAGTACGAAGTTTGGTTAAATTCAGGGGAAGATGCCACTAAACTTCTTTCTGATCAAGATTTAGAAGAAGCTTTAAAATGGAGTGAAAATCAAGATATTAATGAGTCAGAAAAGCGTTTTTTAGAGTTAAGTGAAATCGCCGCCAAACGAAAAGCACAGATAGCACGTCAAGGGCAAGCATATCAACTGGCTGAAGAAAAATTAACGCCCGAATTTGAAGAGAATCAAAGAGCAGCTTTAATTGAGGAAATTCTAGCTTGGACGGGTGCTAACTTGGAGTTAACAGAAATAGTTATTCGTTTGCTAATTGACAATAAAAATGAGTTGTTGGAAGGACAAGAGAAACCATTAATTGAACAATTGATTCAGAAAAATATTGTAGAAAATTGGTTACAAAATAAAGCGGCAGCCCATCTCCAGAAAATACAAAACAGTCTCCTAATTCCTGATAAAAATGTTAGGTCAACATTAGAAATCTATCAAGATATTTTGCAGGGGAGAGTCTTGGCTGATAATAAACCGGAAAAATTGGCACTTCAGAAAGCAGAATTAGTGATTAAAAATGATGAGTATCTAGAAGTGACCAATCGAATTTATAAAGGGGTCTTTAATGTTCAATGGGTTAGACAAGAACTAGAAAAATTAGTTGAGGTGGAAAATTCTCCTGCTGATTTAACTAAAGTGTTATCTTTCTTGGCACTATTAGGTTTTATTGGATTTACTTTCTGGTCATTCAAGACTCCTGAACAGACTCCTAATGTCGTGGTGACACCTTCACCTAGTATTCCAGAAATTTGTACTAAACGAGATTTTAATATTCCCTTAGAAAAGAATATTCAACAACTGCAAGAATTGAAAAAGAAACAAGGTGATCAGTTTCCTGACAAGTGTGCGACTCAATTAAATGAATTAAGGTTAATTCAGCAAGCAATAGGACTAGGTATTAATAATTTTGTGGCTAATGTACCGGGTAGAGAAGGTGCTTTTGAAATTTTGTGCAAAATCCCCCCAACTTCTGATAACTTTAAAGAAGCTCAATTTTGGGCAAAACGTTGGCATAACGACAAAGCTTGGAAACCGGATATCGATCGAGCTTTGCAAGATAATCCAGATTGCCAAAAACTTATTGAATAAACATTAATTTTTCAATCACTAAATACCCCATCACCACCTTTTAATTCCTCGGATAATGATACCCGGATTCCTTCCCTTCCCCGTGACCAAAATAGGGAGAATATTTGAATAATATTGAAGGATTGACTCCTTCTAACAGGATAAAAATTAACCTGTGGGTTCTTTTGACGTAAAACAATTGCTTGCATACAATAGAGGACATTGCCAATCATGAGCCAGAGAATTAAACTAAAAATAAAGGTAAATGCCATGGCTATATTCCATCCAAAAAATTGAAAAAAAACTTGAGATAGCCAATTATCCTGTGTTAATCCATTGGCGAATTCTCCCGCATCTTTGGTACTAAAGAAACCCACCGCCATTGTTCCCCAACAACCACAAAAAAGATGTACTGGAATTGCTCCCACTGGATCATCAATCACTTTAGTTTTAATTAAAAATTCTTCTCCTAATAAGACAATAATGCCACTAATGCCACCGATGATAATAGCTGATTGATATTAACATAACCCGATGATGCCGTGATCCCCACTAACCCTCCTAAAATGCCATTAATAATTGTGGATAAACTGGCTTTGCGGTCAATTAAAGGATTAAAAATTAATGCCAAAACTCCTCCCGTGGCAGCGGCAATCATCGTGGTGGTAATTGCCATGGGGACATCATTCAAATCTATCGCCGAACCACCATTAAAACCAAACCATCCTAACCAAAGAATTAAACAACCAAGAGTTGCAAACCCTAACTGATGGGGAGCAAAATTTCCTCTTTCTTTTTCTTCATAACTATCGGTTTTGCGATTATAACCAAAGCGTCCATCCCTCGGTTTTAGTAACCAAGCACCCACTAATCCGGCCATTCCTCCCACCGAATGTACCACCGTTGAACCGGCAAAATCTCGAAACTTAAATAAGTTATATAACCATCCTTCCGATGACCAAATCCAATGTCCTGTAAGAGAATAAGAAAAAGCGACTAAACAGAAACTAAATAGCAAAAATGCCCAAAATTTAACTCTTTCTGCCACTGCTCCCGATACAATGGTCGCCGCAGTTCCCGCAAAAGTTAATTGAAAGAAAAATAAAGTAGCAATTGAACGACCTGGCCACAGTTCTTGGAATTGACTGTATTGATTATTCGGGGTTAAAATTTCCAAGAAAAATCCTGTACCACCAGAGAAACTATTCTCTAGTGCGGATGTATCGCCAAACATTAAACCGAAACCAAACATCCAATAAGCCAAGGCAGAAACACAGAAGACAATTAGGTTTTTAGCTAAGACATTAGTGGCGTTATTAGTACGACCAAAACCCGTTTCCAGCATGGCAAAACCCGCATTCATAAAGAATACTAAAGAGCCGGCTATTAACATCCAGAGATTAGCAACTAAATCCAGAGTAGAATTATTTGAATCTTGTGCTGTGACTTTGCCTACACCGATCAACAGCATGACGATAAGAGAGAAACAAAAAGATAGGATATTACGCAAACGCGGGCGATATTCTAGAAAAGATAATAATTGATTCATCGGCTATAAGTCTCATGGGCAATTTCCCCTTTATAGTAATTGATTTAATCCCCTATCGTTCACTCAAAACTGCTTTTTTCTTGTCCAGATAGCGAGAATTGTCAGGAAAAGTAAACCCATCACTCCCGCTAAAGGATTTTTATCGATTCCAGTTAACCAATCGGGAACAGTACCAGTGTATTTAATTAACTGACCCACATTTAATATATAGTATGCCCAGATTAAACCCGCGTGCAGACCGATACTTTTACCCAAATTACCACCACAGGCGCGTTTTGCCCAACCGAGAATTAATCCTAGCAAGACTAAGGCAGGAAATTGGGGAAAAGTGCGGATAATTTCGGCTAAAGGTTTAATAAAGTGAGCAAGAGCGAAAATTAAGGCACTAATCACTAGAGCGATAGCGGGACGATAATCCTTTTCTAATTCTCCCAGTAACCAGCCCCGAAATAGTAATTCTTCGGCAAAACCCACCGCTAAAGCGACTAAAAACCCCTCCAGGATGATTTTGCTGATCTGGGGATTTGCGGGTAAGAAATTTAACCAACCTAGGAACGCTTGGGACAGAAAAAGCGAGAAAGTGAAAAATAAACCGATCGCCAACCCGTTAATTAATTCGATCGGCGTTTTTATTCGCCAAATCAAACCATAATCGGCTAATCCCTCATCGCCATAAATTGTCCGTCCCCACCAATGGGATAACCCCAAAAATTCCAGATAGAGAACAGAAAGGGTCAAAATTGAGACAAGATTAGCATTAGTGGCAAAAAAGTGATAGAGGGGAAGTGCGATCGGCAACCAGAGAAAAAGTAAGAGCAAAATAAAAATTCCCAGTCGTAGGGGGACTGGGTAAGTGGCAATTACCCGTAATCTTTTATTCATCGGGTTCGATGCTGCTGGTTAAACCTTTATTTTTCAAGGTTTCACAGTAGAATTCCGCGTGTTCTTGGATGCAGGTAATCACCAAGGCCGTACCATTAGTGTGCGCTTCCATCATGATATCGACTGCTTGGGGTTGCGTCATACCGGCGATCGTTTGCATTAAACTCTGAACCACATACTCCATCGAGTTAAAGTCGTCATTGTGGAGTAAAACGCGATAACGCGGTGCTGGTTTACGGATTGTCGCTGTGGAACGCTTTTCGATGACTTCTGTGGACACCGTTTCTCTCCTTTGAATCTATATCACAAATACAGGTCAATTACTAATGATCATAATCAAAATTTCCAGATTGAGCTAGGCTTTTTCGGTGATCCGTGAGGGGTTGGGTGTTGGGGAGTGGGGGACAGCCAAAGGAATGACATTTCTAGATAGATAGATCATAATTGAATTAATTGGCTAATTTAAGCTTATTTTCCCATGGCCACTGACGAATTACAAAACCTCGAAGAGAATATTCAGCGCTTAAAACAACAATTAGCGGGAAAGCGAAACACTTTAGTTACAATCGCACCGGAAGAACAAGTTAGGATCGAGCAGCAGATCGAAGATTTACGCCGACTAATTCGGGATTTTGAACGAGAAAAATGGGATTTAATCGCCAGCGACAGTCAAGAAGCGTCCTTTCCTGATGCCGAGGTAATGGTAGCAGCAATTATCACAGAAGTGACAGCAATTACCACAGAACCACCCGATCAACTTGCTTCTCCACAAATCTTAGAATTATTAAACCAAATTCTGGCTAAACTCAATCAACCAGAGCGATCGGCAGCAGCCAAATTAAAAGCGGCCCTATCTACTATACCTCCTTTTGTTTCCCTCACCTACGAGGCGGAATTAGATACTGAGTCAACTTTTAGGCGTTATTTTCCCACATTTAATCGTGTGATCACAGGGGTGAAAAATCGTCTAAAAAAGTAAGTATTCCCTCTAAAAGCTTGGCCAGTATCGATCGGACAATTAATATTAGTCAATCAGGAATTGGTAATACACAGAACAACATCTTTAATCTGTGAAAGGTAAACCCAGTAAATGTTATCATTGAAAATAGTTATTATCAAAGACAAGAGGTAATTTATGTCAGAATCGCAAGCGGAAGCGTTAAAACCAATATTAAAAGAGTTACTCTATGAGTTATTAATACAAGAAAAGGATTTACTAAAAGAGTTAATTTATGAAGTGCTGGAAGATACGGCTATGGCTAGGGCAATTCAAGAGGGAAAAGATCAGCAATTCTCATTTTGAAACGATTTTGCGTTGTTTCAGCGACCTAGAGATTCGTTAAAAATTATTAACCCCTCTAGGTGCAAGGGTTTTAATGTCATAAAACCTTAAAATGAGAATTGCTGGGAAAAGATAGTAACAATGTCAGTCGTGATGAAATTTTGACTCTGTTAAAAGAATAAGAGATGAATATTGAATTTCGTAAAAGCTTTGAGATAGATCTACGCCATCTCAAAGATCGTAAAATTAAGCGACAAATTCAGGCAATTATTGAGGAGATAGAATCAGCCAAGAGTTTAACCGAGTTGCGTAATGTCAAAGCGATTCAAGGGTATCGAGGATGTTATCGCATTCGGATTGGGGATTATCGTCTTGGTTTATATTTAGAGCAAGATATTGTCGCCTTGGTTCGTCTTCTACACCGAAAATAAATGTATCGTTATTTTCCTTAAAAACCTCATCAATACTACTTTTATATTAGATTTATTTTGATCAAAGATAATTATTTTTAGAGAGAATTAAAAATGAAAATCAATATTGAGCAAGATGGAACTGATAACAATCAAAATAATACTTTTAATCTGAGTATTCCCGAACCAAAAGAACGTCAAGCTGTCCCTAGTAATGTGGGCAAAAGTACGGTTAATTTTGTCGGGAGGGAAGATGAGTTAACCTTAATTCATCAGCAATTGCAAACAGAACAAGGGGTGATTGTTTGTGCAGTGGAAGGGTTAGGGGGAATAGGAAAAACCGCTTTAGCTTTGGAATATGCGAAACGATACCAACAGGAATACGCGGCACAATATTGGTTATCCTTGCGACTATCGGGTTTAGCAGAAGAAATAGTTAAATTAGCTGGTCTCTATCTATCTTTACCAGAAATATTGAAAAAAGAATCTTTAGAAAAACAAGTGGACTGGTATTGGCAAAATTGGCTACCTCAGCAGGGAAAATTATTATTAATTCTCGATGATGTCCCCAATATCGACAGAATTCCCGATCGAATGTTACCAAAAGATTCTAGGATTAAGATATTAGTCACCACTAGGGAAAGGTGTCTTAGTACGGAATTTGAGTCTATAGCTTTAGATGTTTTACCCTTAGATAAATGTGTAGAGTTATTAACCAAAATTGTTGGTACTGCTAAAGTTGAGCAAGAAAAAGCTTTAGTAGAACAGATTTGTCACGAAATTTTAGGAAACTTAACCTTAGCAGTGGAGTTAGTGGGGGAATATTTAGCGAAAAATCGTCATTTAAAGTTTAGCCATTTACGGGATAAATTAAATTTAGCTCATACTGCTTTAACTAAGGAAAGAAACCACAGAGATTATGGACATTTAGGGGTAGCAGCCGCAATTAAAATCAGTTGGGATGATTTAAGTTCTGTTTGTCAAAAAGTGGCAATGCTGTTGAGTTTATTTGCACCAGTGGCTATTGCTTGGACGTTGCTAGAAGATACGGCAAAATCCACGGAAATTACCGAAAGGGAACTAGAAGAAGCGCGGGGACAATTGGATAATTCTCATCTGATGCAACCCGTGGATGAGGACTATTCTTTTTATCGGATTCATCCCCTCGTGAGAGAATTTTTTCAACGGCAATTACAGGAAATTCCTGAGATAAATTCTCGTTATCGATGCGCTTTTGTGGAAACTTTGTTAACTATTGCCGGAAATATCCCGCAAACCCCCACAAGGGAGATTATTGCAGCGGTAACTCCCGCAATTCCCCATCTGCAACTTGTCAGTCAAACAATGTTAGATGATATTCCCAACCCGGAAGATAATTTAATTTTGGTGTTTCTTGGGGTAGCTTTGTTTTATAATGGACAGGGAGAATATAATTTAGCAGCAGTTACCTTCACAAAATGTTGTGAAGAAATCCAATCTCGCTTAGGAGAAAACCATCCCCATGTTGCTACCAGTCTCAATAATTTAGCCGGATTATACCGCTCCCAAGGCAGATACACAGAAGCGGAACCCTTGTATAAGCACTCCCTTTCTCTGATAAAACAGCGATTAGGAGAAAACAATCTCATTGTTGCTACCAGTCTCAATAATTTAGCACTATTATACCAATGCCAAGGCAGATACGCAGAAGCAGAACCCTTGTGTAAGCTCTCCCTTTCTCTAAGGGAACAACTATTAGGAGAAAACCATCCCGATGTTGCTAACAGTCTCAATAATTTAGCCGTGCTATACGAATACCAAGGCAGATACGCAGAAGCAGAACCCTTGTGTAAGAGATGCCTTTCTCTGATAGAACAGCTATTAGGAGAAAACAATCTCTATTTTGCTAAAAGTCTCAATAATTTAGCCGGATTATACTGCTCCCAAGGCAGATACGAAGAAGCAGAACCCTTGTGTAAGAGATGCCTTTCTCTGAAAGAACAGCTATTAGGAGAAAACCATCCCGATGTTGCTACCAGTCTCAATAATTTAGCAGAATTGTACCAATTTCAAAGCAGATACACAGAAGCGGAACCGTTGTATAAGCGCTCCCTTTCTCTAAGGGAACAGCGATTAGGAGAAAACCATCCTAGTGTTGCTACCAGTCTCAATAATTTAGCACTATTATACGAATCCCAGGGCAGATACGCAGAAGCGGAACCGTTGTATGTGAGAGCTATTGCTATTTATCAAGAAAGATTAGGAGAAAATCATCCCCATACCCAAACAGCAACGGAAAATTTTATCATCCTGTTGTCGCGATTATCCGATGAAGAATTACAGCAAAGATTCCCCGATTAGACAGTTAATCTCTTAAAAAGTATCAGGTAAGTAAAAAAATATATATCTCCTTCCCCGGTTCTACCGGGAAGCGCTCAGTTTCCGGGATATCCTAACCAAGCTTCTCAATCTTCTAGTTCAGACTGGAGTTTAGACTAAAAAATCAGACTGTAAAGTCTAGTCTGATAATTAGAACGCATAAAAAAAAGACTTAGCTTGTCAGAAAAGCTAAAAATAATGCTAATTTATTC
>VYLW01000060.1_pt1 | contig 26381 bp, 25 predicted proteins | sample 5114201 | NCBI WGS metagenome assembly VYLW01 (sample SAMN12291793, study PRJNA351875) | freshwater metagenome | isolation source: freshwater lake | place: USA: Michigan, Sherman Lake | collected 2011-08-08
ATAACTGATAACTGATAACTGATAACTGATAACTGATAACTGATAACTGATAACTGATAACTGATAACTGATAACTGATAACTGATAACTGATAACTGATAACTGATAACTGATCAAATGTCATCCTCAAATTTATAACCGACACCGACTACGGTTTTGATAAAGATCGGATTAGCAGGATCGGGTTCTACTTTTTTGCGTAAGCGTCGGATATGGGTATCTACTACCCTTTCATCGCCAAAAAAATCATTTCCCCAGAGATTATCGATTAATTGGGTGCGACTCCAGACGCGATTGGGATAACTAACAAAGGTAGCTAATAAATTAAATTCTAAGGTGGTTAAATCGAGGGTTTCCTCTGGCATTCCCTCCAATTTACGAAGAGCAGAATGTTGATCTAAGTCGATCAGAAAATGACGGCTGCGATGGAGTTGCTGCGGTTGACTATCGTGTCTTAAACTACGTCTTAATAAGGCTCTTACCCGAGCGGTTAATTCCCGGGGACTAAAGGGTTTTACCATGTAATCATCGGCTCCTGTGGATAAACCGATAATGCGATCGATTTCTTCTCCCCTAGCGGTTAACATTAAAATATAGGGGTCTTTATTTCCGGGTTTTTGGCGAATTCTGGCACACAATTCTAGTCCGTCTAATTCGGGTAACATTAAATCTAAAATAACTAAGTCTGGTTGCTTTTGATAAAATAGTTCTAGTCCTACCCTACCATTATAAGCCAGATGACAAGTAAAGGATTCCCTCTCTAAAGTTTGCTGAATCAAATGGGCGATTTCAATTTCATCTTCGATAATAACGATATCCATAAGTAAGTAGTTATAATTTAATTGAAGATAGATTTTGCCTTTGATCCCCCCTGCCCCCCTTAATAAGGGGGGTGCGGATGCCCCCTGCTCCCCTTAATAAGGGGGAATCTGACGATTTTTAAAACCTACCTACTTAGGCATATTTTAACATATTAGCTATTCATTTCTTACTCAAAGTTGAATGTTAAAATAATCGTAATTTTTGAGACTTTTTGGGGGGAGAGTTGGCAACTCTCCCGACTGTGGTGGACTGGGGACTTTTCAAGGTAAAGCGACAAACTGCTCACCGGAGGGAGTCGATCGCACTTGAATTAACACTGGTTGACCAATGCGATCGCCAGTATTAGGATCAAAGCTAATTTTTCCGGTGGCCCCTGTTTGATGAAAACTGCTGGAACGCAGCCTGGATTGTAGGCCCTGACGTTGAGGATTTTCCCTTAAACCGGCAATAATCACCCGTGTAGCGTCAAAACTGGTGGCCGTGCGCCAACTAACCGGACCGCGCCACTGTTCCTGCATAAGATTGGCAAAAGTCTGGTTAACTGAGGGGTGCCAGGGTGCGGCAAGGGTTAAACCTTGGGCGTTTTTGCCGCCATCTTCGAGGGTGCGAATATTGTAGAGGGTGGGACTACTAAACAGAGGCAAACGCTGACGATTGGAGCGAATGACCTCAAAAACGGGATCGAGGCGATCAACATGAGCGACGACAAATAGGCCGTTAGCACCCCCAGAAATCGCCTGATTAAGGGCTTGATCGGCCTTAAAATTGGGGACACTCAGATCACAGACAATCGGCACAATTTGACCGCCTTTTTTCGCCACATTAGCCATCAACTCGTCTTTAAAGGAAACATTATCAGGAGCTTGAGAATCGTAGCAAAAAGCAATTTTCTGGACTTTAGCAATATTTACTATGTAATTTGCTAAGGTTTCCGTAATTTTGCCGTTAGAAGCCACCAGACGAAAGATATAATTTCCCGCACCGGAGAGATTATTAGCCAGGGAGGTGGGAGAAATCATCACCAAACCGCCTTTTTCGTAGATGGGAGCGGCGGCTAAACTGGCATCGGAGGCATTATGACCGACAACAGCGATAATATCGGGATTTTTGACTAATTCACTGGCTACCTCTTTCGATATCTGCGGCTGATTATCGTCATTAACCACGATAACCATCAGTTTTCTGCCGTTGATCCCTCCCTGTTGATTGATCTGGGTTTGTGCGCTGGCGACTCCTCGCAATATTTCCTGAGCGACGTTGGGATTAGTTGTCGCTGGCACAACAACGGCGATTTTGAAGGGATTTGAGCCAGTTTGCAGGTTGCTGAGATAAATTATGCTTTCGGGATCGTTGGGACGTTGAGCGAGGGATTTTTGCAGGAGTTGCTCTGCTTCTTGGTGATCACCTTGAGCAATGGCAGCGATCGCTGATTCTTTGGCGGTGTTAGAATTAGTTTTGATTAGGAGATGATTGCCATAACTCATGCGGGGATTATTATCGGCTTTTGGGGCAAATATTGCCGAGATTTTGGGAAAAAGAAACCAGCCGATCAACCCCAGTAAAACATAGAAAATTGGCGGTAAGCTCGCTTTTTTGCCAGTCTTTGTCATCGCTTTACTCCTTAACTTTGCTGATTGAATTCGGCTAAACGGCGGTTAATTTCGTCATCAAGGCTTAAGAAATCGATTTCTTGAGCTAATTTCTCGCTATAGTTCTCGCTTAATTCACTATAGACGTTTTCTTTCCGATAACGGTCGTTAATCGCTTCATTGGCATCCTCAAAGCGATCGCGGGAGGTATTGAGGTTGAGACTACTATCAAATTCGTTTATTTTACCTAAAGCCTCATTCATGGAACTAATCGCTTTTAAGTTGCTCATTTCTAACTTATAATGCTCGATTTTTTCCTGCTCTTTGCGAAGTTTTTCCTTAGCAGCAATGACCACTTTTTCGGCATTATCAACCCGATCTTTCATGGCGGGTAGAATTTTTTCTAGGGAGAGAACCTTAACCATAGCAAGTCTTGCCGCTTCTTGAAGACCTTTTTTTTGAGCGGTGACAGCCTGCTGCAAGTAGTTTGTGTGTTCCTGTTTTTTTGCCTCGTATTGTGCTTGAGCCGATTGCTGGGCTGCTACTACTTTCGCCACCGATTCTGTTAATTCCGCTAGGGATTTTTGCATCGATTCTAGGGATTCTCTGGCCGATTCTACGGCAATTTTCCCGCCGGATTCGATGGGAATACCCCACAACCAATTCCAGATCGCAACGAGAGAATTTCCGGCCTTATCACCGATCAGCCAAAAAATCAAGGCTCTTGGGTTTAATTTTTTGAACAATTTCATGCCGTTTGTCTCCTAGAGGTGTTACCTGTTAATTAGGAGTGATGGCTAACTTTGATGCAGTGGGTAAGGTTAATTTTTGTAAAAAGTCTTGACAAGGATAGGGAGGTTTAGACTGGACCGGCAGATTTAATGGGAGCGAGGGGGACAAATTGACCCTTTTTGACCTGTAGAATCAAGTAGCGGCGATCATCAGGATTATTATTCATGTTGCGGACACCATTCTCATCGAATCTAACAGTGCCAGTCATTCCTTCGATAGAAAAATCGTTTCTTAAAACTTGATTTAATAATTCTCGATCGAATTTTTGTCCTTGTTGGTATAACTTTCGCAAAGCGGTGAGGATAACTTTGGTCGCATCGTAGGACATGGGAGTGCGCCAAACATTGATCTTATTTTGCCAAAAACTCTGGATATAATTATCTTGTTTGAGATCATACCAAGGCACGGTGATAACTAAATTTTCTACTCCTTGTTTACCTTCTGCAAGGGTGAGATAACTTTGAAAAGTGGGGGAACCTAAAATCACTAAGTTTAACTTTTCTGCGGGACGTTGCTTAAAGATACTGACGGCTCTTTTCAGATCATTAACATAGGGAGCAACCATGAGAATATTTACTTGATATTGAGCGATTTTTTGATAAATTTCTTGTTCACCTAAATTAATTTTTGGTTCGATATTGCAGTCAAAATCTTCATCTTTAACAAATTTTTGAAACTGCTGACCGAGGAGAATGTTTCTATATTTTTTAGCGAAGTTAAAATTATCTCCAGAGCGATTGTCGTAACAAATTAAATTAGTGGGGTTTTGGATAATTAGCTTGTCAGTTTGTTGACGGATATATTCACTTAAGGTTGTGGCAAAAGTTTCCAGATCGGGAACCATTTTATATATATAGCCATTACCGGAGATTTTCGAGGAAAAGCTGGTGGGAGATAGGGCAACAATTTTCCCTTGTACATAGCTATCTTTGGCCGCTTCACTAGCAGCAGAAGCATTATGACCAACCACTGCTATAATTGACGGATCTTTAACAAATTTTTCGGCTCGATCTTTGGCATCTACGCCACTATTATTATCATTAGCGACCACTACCTGTAGAAAGTGAAAATCGGGGTTTTTGGCCTGTTCATCGTTTAACTCCTGTTGGAATAAAGCAATACCTCGTAAAATTTCCTGAGCAATTTCTGGATTATTACCAAGAGGAACACTGGTGGCAATTTTTAAGGGATTTCTGTCTTGATAGGCCGCACGAGCGTTATTATAATAGATGCGAATCTCTGGATTATTGGGCAAGCGATCGAGGGACTGTTTAAAAAGCTGAATTGCTTGTTTATATTCTTTGTTTTTAAAAGCTTGTCTTCCCTGTTCAAGACTGTTATCTTGTCGGTTAGTCTTTAATAATATTTCTTCACCTAAGCTAATTTCTGGGTATTTACTAGCATCATCGGAAAATACTCCTCCCCAATATAAAACTGATAAAGTTACCAGAAGACTTAAAATAAATAACAGAGCTTGTTTCCAGCGAATAGATAGACGTAATGGCCTTTTATTTTTAGGTAAAATCAACGGTGGTTCTTCAGGATTTTCTATCAAACGAGGCAGCAAAGAAGAACTAGCAGCATCCACCGCAAATCCGTGTAATTTTAAGTCTTGTCGAGCGATTGTTAAGGATTCTTGTAGGGATTTATGTCCAAGAAAATTGGGAAGAAAAACTTCTAGAAATCTCAAAGCAACCCGCACGGCGATCGGTTCTTTCATAACAATAATATGGGGTACTCCGATATTAGCCAACTGACGGCCAATACCTAAACCATCGCAGGAATTACAGATAACAAGTTTTAAGCCTTTTTTAACAGCTATTTCTAGGGAATTTCTTAAGTTATGTTCTGGAGATAAAGCCGTATCATTATCAATGATAAAAACTCCATCGTGACCGTCACTACTGGTTTGACTATGACCTAAATAAACTACAATATCCCATGGATTTTTGATCAACTCATTGTGAATATTGATCGTTGAAAGAGGAACTTTTGAACTAGGACTTAATATTTGCATAGAAACCTTATCTTGGTTTCCTAGTACCTTTTGCAAACTGGATAAACACAGGGAAGTATGCTTGTTGTCGATGTCAATATTGCCCAAAATTACTAAAACCTTAATCGGAGAAGTAAGGTTAATTATCGGGGTTATCGGGGGATTTCTCTGGATAGTAAGAGCAATTTCCACATCAGGACACCATTCGTGTAAAAACTTCCAAGACTCCCAGGGAATTTGTTGTAAATCAAAGTGGGTAGTTTGGATAAAAAATCTTACTTCTGACTCAGTACCTATATGGAACAAGATATGATTTTGTATCAAACTCAGAGAACTGGAATTTAGCCATTCATTTAAGCTATCTTTTAAAGTTTTAGTGGCTTTTCTGAGGTTGTCTCTAGGATCACCTACTGCTGCATGGGTGATCATGCTATGAGGAACGGTAATTCCTAAACTGGGTTGACTTTTTACCCAATGATAATAAGCTCGACGATAATTTTGCAAAGCGTCAGCAATGTCAAGGTTAGGGACTAATTTACCCTCGGTAAAAGGTGCTATCAAGAGATGATTGTCACGAATTTCTAGAGTGACGGAAAATCCCGTTGCAAAATTTCCCTCCCCAATTTTCAGAATCACAACTCTGCTCATGTCTCTACCCTTGACATTTTCTGCTATCTCTATTAAATCCTAAACTGTTCGATAATGCTACTATCCCCTAAACTTAGGTTAACATTAAAGCGATCGTCGGCATCAGCTAGAAAATAAAGTTGCAGATAGCTATCTAAGGGTTTCTCCCTTGCTATTGCTTGTAAACTGGGGATTAATTGGCCTATTTCATCGCTAATTTGCAAAGATAAACCGGGGGGTAGCTTGGCAAAATTGTCCATGGCATAGGCACGAATTAAGACAGCAATTCTCTGGTGACTGGTCGATAAAACTCCTACCATTAAAGCGATTTTATGTCCCATTAATTGACTACCCACATCGAGCATTTTACGGATAGCAGCATTGGGATAATGAGGATCGATATTCCAGAGATATTCGGCCGCTTGCCAGCGAATAGTTTCATCCTGGGTTTGATGTTGTAGTTTTGCTAAAGCTTCCTCTGGGGTTAAATGTTCCGAAAATTCCACCTCTTTTTGACTAGCATACAGTTGTCTAATTTCTCGCTGAATATCTGTCGGAGATTCTCGGCTGCTGATTTTTTCAGCAGCCAACAAAAAACCCGGATTAATTGGACGATAATTGTCGATGGTGTTGAGGATTTCCTGCCATTTTTCGGTAATAATTCCCTGCAACCATTGACTAAGTTTGGTGGGGATTACCTCTAAACGCTGCTGATAAAGTTTTTCTCGCCATTGCTGATTATTCAACAAAGCTAACCACTGCTGACAACTAATATCTAATCTCGGAGAATAGGGTGAAACTTGACCTAACTTTTTAATTAAATTTTCTGCTGTTGCTGGCGATAACTTTGCTAGAGATTCCAGTTTTCCTTGTTCACTCTCTCCCTCTAAACAACTCTGCCAAAGAATATCTAAATCATCAATAATTTGCTCACTGTCCAAATAATATTGATGGTAAATTGGATCGTATTCTGCGAGATTTTTAACATCTTTTCTGGATATAAAACCCCAGATATTGAGGAATTTTTCTGCTAAATCTACCTGCACCCCTAGATAAAAATCGGCCGCTAAATCGGGAATATCAACCCATTCTTGCTCTATTGTCAATCCCTCAATGTCAATAGTTTGACTGGGAATAGTAGTCACTTTTTTATCTTGAATTTGCCAAGTAAACCCGTTAATAAACTCCCAAAGATACTGATGGTTTTTAGGTGTTGTTTGAAGGGAAAAATCAAGATTATCTTTCAGCCAATTGCTTAAGCATATTTGGACTAAGTAATTAATCAAAGCCTGATTTTTGGCGGTTTGATTCGAGTATTGACCGAGAATCGATCGAGCTTGCTTGATCTCTGTTTCCGAAAAAGTTAGCCAAAGGGATTTCGGGTTAATTTGTTGCAAAATATCGAGGTTGACTTTCATGGTATCTCCTAACAGATTAGATTTGAGTTAAGTAGGACTGACAAAAATATTCCAGATAAGCATCGATCTCTTGTTTTTGCCGAGATTGTAATTTAATCTCATTTAACAAACTAGGACAATCTTTGCCTTCCCTTGCACAGAGTAGCTGATAAAATTTTTTACATAATTGGGTTATTTCTCGACTAATAGTAGATGAGTGAACTCCCAATCGATTAGCGATCTGTGCTTGCGTCATCTTTTGATGATAGTAACAATAGACAATCTGTTTAACTTCCTCCTCTTGAGTGATCAGTAACTTCTTAATATCTTCCTGGATTTCTTGCTGTTGTAGTAAGTCTTGACTTTGCTTCTTGCTGGGGAGATTGTCCCAAAAGTAATTGCTATTATCGTCATAATTATTAGGCTCAAATTTAGAGTAAGGAGGATCGATATGATTACGCATTATCTCTCCTATTTGATTGAGTTTTGCTTGCACTTCCTCCACGGTGAGAATAACTTGCGGTTGTAACTGCTGTAGGCGATCGATTACTTGTTGCCAATCCTCCTCTTGCCACTTATCCAATGATCTAAGAGAAGCTTTTTTAACCTCTCGAAAACAGTTAAATATTAGCAGGTAATTCTCGGTAAAGATACCCGATGTTCGTAAAATTTTTTGAATTTTATTCGCACTAAAAAGACTGACGATACCGAGATTAGTCCTGCCAATAGTTTTATACTCTCCTCGCAGGAAATTATAGAGAGTATTTCTTAATTTTTTATCTGTCCATTTTTCTAAGATTAAGCGAAAAAATCCCGGTTTGGTCTTGTTATCCTGAAAATTACCGTAAAAATTGCTAGGATTATTGATAATTGCCGTGGCAAGCAAATTCAGCAAATAGTAGAATAGGGTTTCATAATCAGCATCGATCCGATGGCCAACATTTTGATAGACCCTTTGAGTTACCATAGAGGAGCGATATTGTAAAAAAACCATCCAATGGGACTTGACTAATTGGTTATTAGGGTCATTCTGTAACCATTGCCACAGAGCAAAATACACCGCTTCATCATTGGCCACGCTTCCAGCGATCGCATCGATCGATTTTCTTAATTGTGGCACTTCGCACCAGAAAACTCGATCGCCTTCAATGGCTTTAATAGTAGTATAAAAGTACCTAACGCTCATTTCTATCACCGGCTACAGGTATCTGATATCTGATTAGGTAAAAACCGAGGATTTTCTGCAAGAGTAGCCAATAAATTGAGCGATTCCCTTGCCAAGCGCACCTCTTTCTCTGACAATAGATGAGGGACTGATGAGAAATTATCAGTTATGCTGAGACAGCCTTAGCAAACGAGTAAAAGACTCATAAATTAACTCTGAGCTGCCACAAATTGCTGTCATATCAACTTCTAGGACAAAAATAGGAATGCGAGTAACTTTTACCGAAAATCAGGGTTTTAGAAAGGAATTGAATAAACGGGTTGATGCTTATTTTACCGAAAACGGCATCCCCACCAGAGATAATTTTGCCATGTACCTGAAGACGATCACGATTTTAACCTGGGTAATTGCCGCTTGGCTATTTGTGCTTTTTGGTCCGGATATCTGGTGGCTAAAAATTATTGGTTGCATGGTTTTAGGAGGAGGATTAGCAGGGATTGGTTTTAGCATTGGTCATGATGCTAACCATGGCGGCTATTCTAGTAAAAAATGGGTTAATTCTCTCCTTGGCATGAGCTACGATTATATCATCGGTACTTCCAGTTATCTCTGGCGTTTTCGTCATAATTATCTCCATCATACCTACACCAATGTTTTAGGATACGATGTGGAAATTCACGGCGATGGTGTCGTGCGAATGACTCCCCATGCCGAGCATAAATGGTATCATCGTTATCAACATTTATTTATCCCGATTCTCTACGCTATAATTCCTATATATTGGTCATTCTCCGATGTGCGATCTATCCTCTTTTGTAATCGTTTTGGCGAGATTAAAATTCCCAATCCTAAACCGATCGATCTATTCGTTTTATTGAGCGGAAAATTTGTTTATCTCTTCTGGTTTATTGGCATTCCTCTCTTAGTTGGTTATAGTCCCCTAGAAATAGCGATCGGTTTTCTCATTGTTTTTATGACCTATGGAGTGCTTGCCTGTCATGTATTTATGTTAGCTCACGTTTTGGAACCCGCCGAATTTATTCAACCCTCTGCAGCTAACCAAATCGAAGACGAATGGGCAATTTTTCAAGTGCGAACTACCGTAGATTTTGCTCCTAAAAATGCTTTTTTAAATTGGTATTTAGGGGGATTAAATTATCAAGTCGTTCACCATCTTTTCCCGCAAATTTGCCATATTCACTACCCTAAAATTGCCCCAATCTTAGCGGAAGTTTGCCACGAATTTGGCGTTAATTATGCCGTTTATCCCACCCTGCGCGGGGCTTTAGCTTATAATTATCGTTGGCTCAGACAATTAGGCAATAAACAAAGTAATTTTGATCTCAAATTAGCCAGCTAAATATCAGTTATCAGTTATCAGTTATCAGTTATCAGATGTAAGTTTTAAGTTAATTAGTTAGTTATCTTTATACCTGTTTACTGTTTACTGATCACTGAAAAATGAACCTACCCAACTCGATTACCCTATCGCGACTCTTGGGACTGCCATTAATTTTATACTGGTTGCACCAGGGCACAGAAATCGATCGCTGGTTAAGTTTAATTATCTTTCTGATTGCTGCCAGCACCGATTGGCTCGATGGTTATCTAGCGCGAAAATTAAATCAAATCACCGAATTAGGTAAATTTCTCGATCCTTTGGTCGATAAATTGCTGGTTCTCGCTCCCCTCTTAGCTCTGATTGAAATGGATTTAATTGCTGCTTGGGGAGTATTTTTGATTCTCGCTCGGGAATTAGCGATCGCTGGTTGGCGTATTAATCCGAATTTAACGGGAAATAGCGACATAAAAGGGGCTAATTGGTGGGGAAAAAGCAAAACAGTCAGCCAAATTATCGCTATCGCTCTCTTAATTGCTCCCTTGCCTTCTGAATATAACTTAATTTCTCAGATTGCCTTTTGGCTATCGGTGACATTAACTTTAATTTCTGGCGTGATTTATATCACACCCAGCCGAAAATTAACCCAAAATTGATAAAAACTTGACTATTAGCAATAATTCAGGGAACAAACGGCTCTTCTCGACTTTGTGTGATAATTTTTGCTTATGGAATCGTGAAATGCTTATCGGGCAAGACTTTTAGGGCTATTTTGCGGATATTCTATCAGTATAGACCTCGTTTCCACAAGAGAAAAAGGTTGCATTTTTTTCTGGGTGTGTAATAATCGGGTAGAATATTGTCAAAATCCTCAGGTTCAAACATACCACGCAAAAAAAAACTATGTCCACTACATATATCTCTGCTCCGACTGGCTCCACCACGAATTATACCGTCGATGCTTCAATGATCACATCTCTGGCAGCTTTTTGGGGGTTATCTTCGGTAAATACCGACCTAGCCGTTTCCATGCCTACCACAGCCACCGGTAGAAATCTTACTGCTTTAGGTCGATTTACGAATCCTTCTTCTTCCGTTGAGTTTTCCACTTGGAGACTTCGCAACGGATCCAGTCAGCCGGCGGTGACTGCTAACCTCACTGGTTATAAAAGTTCCTTTTTACAAAATTATTCTCTTCCTAGCGGAAGCGACACTTTCGTCGCTTCTACTTTTTTAGGAACCCATATCCTCGACTTTGGTGGTGGTCAAAGGTTTACTAAAGCAGAAAACACAGCTAATTCCAGTGACGATATTTCCATAATTGGTAACATGTATGGCTTCGTCCTTAGAGGTGCAGATGGTGGCGATACCCTAACTGGTAGCGGGCTGGCCGATACCCTGTTCGGTTTCGGTGGAAACGATTCCCTAACCGGTCGTGAGGGAGCGGATAGCCTAATTGGTGGCGCGGGAGGGGATACCCTAATTGGTGGCACGGGAGGGGATACCCTAATTGGTGGCGACGGAAACGATCGCCTAACTGGTGGCACGGGAACGAATACCCTGGATGGTGGTAATGGTGCTGATACATTTGTATTTACCAATCAGGGTAATCAGACAGTTACCCAATTCATTACCGGTGATAATGATGTCTTCGCATTTACTGTTAGTGCTTACGGAGGCGTTCCAACAGCGGGTACGACGGCAGTTGTTAGTGATGCGGATACTGCTGTCAATGCTTCTAGCAGTATCATTGTTGATACTTTTGATAATATCGAGGCCTTAGAGGATGCTAAATCATTAATTCGTTTTGCCTTCGCCACCGATACAAAGACCCTCCTCTATGACGGTGACGGTGACTGGTCGACCACCAACACCACCGTTGCGACAGTTACCTCGATTACTGGTACATTAGTTTCTGGTAACTTCGCCTTCATTTAATTTCCTTGTTTGAATAGACAGATACTGGGTGTGTTAGCTAGGGCTAAGACACCCTTATTACTTTAAAGCAGTTATCTTAATAGTGAGGTACGAAGTCTCTGGTTTTAGGGAACTCTGGAATAGGCAACGGGAACAGTAGCTTAGTCCTATTGGGATTAGTTTTGTGTAGTGATTAACTGACGGTTATAATCGCCCCATAACTTGGCTGCCTGTTGACTGCTGCCCGCAGTGGGAGAATTATTATCATTACCTAACCAAATGCCTGTCACCCAGTCGCGACGGGGAAGATAACCGATAAACCAAAGGTCCACATAATTATTCGTAGTTCCCGTTTTACCCGCTTCTCCCATGCCAATACTAGCAGCGCCTCCTGTACCATTAGTTATCACCCCCCGCAATAGGCTATTCATCGTCTCGGCGGTTTTAGCTGAGATTACCTGCTGATTTCTATCGCTATCGTCGCCATAGTCATAAATAACCCGACAGGTACTCAAATCCTCCACATTTTTACAGTCGGAAGCGTCGAGAATGCGTTTAATGGCGTGGGGACGATTCCAGCGCCCACCATGGTCAAAAACTGCATAAGCACCGGTCATTTCCAAGACATTTACCTCGCTTTGCCCTAAAATTAGCCCTGGTACAGGATTTAAAGGTGATTTTACCCCCAAACGTTCCGCCACATTGACCACATTACTTAATCCTGCCTCGCGAGCAATGCGAAGGGCAACACTATTTTCCGATCGCGCTAAACCTTGAAACATATTGACCCCCCCGCTACTGCGTTCACAGGGAGAATAGGCTTGTCCTTGCCAAGAGAGTCCAGCGCAGGTATAGGTTTTATAGGGCGATATTCCCTTTTCTAGGGCGGCAGCATAAGCAAATACCTTAAAAGTGGAACCGGGTTGACGTTTAGCTTGGATAGCGCGGTTAAATTGGCTTTTTTGATAATCAACTCCCCCGACTAAAGCGAGAATTTCCCCAGTTTGACTGTTTAAGGTAACTAAAGCCCCTTGGGAGTATCGATAGCGGGGTCCTTGGTTTAAGACATTATTTTTTAGGCTTTTTTCTGCGATCGCTTGCATTCGGCGGTCTAAACTGGTTTCAACGATAAAATTGCCCTCTTTAGCCACTTCTTCCCCTAAAAGGTCCTGTAATTCCTCGAAAACGTAACTATAAAAATATGGTGCAATCGTACTAGATAGGGATTTTTTGGCTTGGGGACTGATTTCAATGCGGGATCTGCGGGCGCTGGCGGCCGCTTCTGGGGAAATCATCCTTAATTCGGCCATGCGATCGATGACAAGATTGCGATTTTTTACAGAAGTGTCGTAATCTTGAATGGGATTAAATCGATTCGGGGCGGGTAACATAGCCACAAGAGTAGCAGCCTCGGAGATATCTAAATCTCTAGCGGATTTATCGAAATAAAAGCGGGCCGCATCTTCAAAACCGTAACCGGCCAGACCGAGATAAACTCGATTGAGATAGGTTTTGAGAATTGTATCCTTACTATAGACCGCTTCTAATTGTAAAGCGACCACAGCCTCCCGGAGTTTGCGATCGGCAGTATTTTGGCGACCGACTTCCGGGAATAAACTACGCGCTAACTGTTGAGTCAGGGTACTGGCCCCTTGACGGCCCCGACCTTGCCAATTAATCTTAATTGCCCGGACAATCCCCAAAGGATCAACCCCAAAATGCCAGTAAAAACGACTATCTTCGGAAGCGACAACCGCCTTGGTCAAATAGGGAGAAAAATCGCCCAGATTATCTAATTCTCGGTGAGTTTCCTGTCGCATGGGATTGAGGGAAGTTTGACCATCCCTAGGGTAAACCACCACCGGACCGCTCACCCCAGAAGGGAGTGGATAAACATTCACTCTGCGACTTTCCCAGATAATCGCTAAAACTAATAAACCGAAAATACCACCCGCACCATAGAAACCATAGCGCAAAAGTCGCGCCCACAGGGGAGGGGGACAGTAATAGGAGATGGTGACACAATTGGCTAAGTCTGGGGGGGCCAGGGTAAAGGTATCACCATGACGCAGGGAAACGCTTTTCAGACGACGTTTACCCATATAAACCCCGTTGGTGGAGTTTTCATCTGTGAGCAGGAAATGATGGGGATTTTTTGGGTCACGCTGCAGGGAACAATGAATCTGACTAACTACGGTGTTACGGATAGTAATATCACAGGAACTGGAATTACGACCCAACAAATAGCGATCGCCGATAAGGGGATATTTGCTTTCCCCGCTGCCATTCTCGTTTTTCAGGCGTAATTCGGGAACCCTCGCCCCTTTTTTGAGATTTACCGCCTGAAAATTCACCTTTCCTTGCAATTTCTGCACGGCAACGGTGACAAGTTGACTAATTTGGGTTTTCGGCGACTGGTTAGACATAGTTTTTATCAGGGGATGGGGGATGGGGGATGGGGGATGGGGGATGGGGAATGGGGGATGGTGAAATGGGGAATTTCAACTAAAACCCTAACATCCTAAAACCCTAAAACCCCAACACCTTAACACCCTAAAACCCCAATTCCCAATTCATAGCCACTATCCCTAAATTGACATTTTAGCCTCTAAAGCTTTGAGGTATTCCGTATTGACTCCCGACTCGCGAATCAGAGCAATTTTACCGGTACGGGCCACCTCGCGAACGCCAAATTTATTCAGCATCTGCATAATCGCCACCATTTTACCCGGATCCCCCACCACTTCGATGGTCAGGGTTTCCTCGGAAATATCCACAATCCGCGCTCGGAATACCTGCGCTAATTCGATCACTTCGGCCCGGCGCTCGGCGGTAGCATTAACTTTAATCAGCATTAATTCCCTTTCCACACAAGGGGTTTGGGTGATATCCTGCACCTTGAGGACGTTAATTAATTTGTAAAGTTGTTTGGTTAACTGTTCGATGCTGTCCTCGTCTCCCGGTACTACCATCGTAATCCGAGAAACTCCCATCTGTTCGGCCGGACCCACGGCCAGACTTTCAATATTAAAGCCGCGACGGGCGAATAATCCAGCAATACGGGTTAAAACTCCCGCTTCATCTTCAACTAATACGGATAATGTGTGTTTCATGGCGCTCTGTCTACACAACCTAGATTTAACCATTGTAAGACAGGAGACAAGGCCAGAACAGTTTGTCTTCTCCGAGCGATTTGGGTAGAAACCTCTACTCTGTCAAATTAAATCCACTCTTCTTCATCCGCTTTGTTTACCTCCCGATCTTCGTTTTCATCCTGAGCGGGGGGCGTAATAATCCGATAATTGACATCGTAAACTTGATCGGCCTTTTCCCCGCGAGTCTGTTTGGCCGTGCGGTAACTATAGGAATAAACCGAGCCAGTTTGAGAACTGTCCTGTGGTGGCTTGACAAAATTCGTTTTTTCCCCATCAGCAACCCTAGGCGGGAATTCTTCCCGATCCTGAATGGTAGTCGGTTTTTCGGGGGGTGCATCAAAATTCCAATCATCACCGCTATCTCTTTCCCAATCGTTATCTGGTGGAGACGCAGCAGAATCTTGAATATAGGTAGGTCGGGGAGATGGGGGTGGGACTTTAGGATTATTCGCTATACGAGGGGAGGCTTTTGGGGCAGCCAAAGGACGACCAAAACTATGGAGAAATTGCAGGGTTAAACCACTGATAATTCCCGCCAGGGTGAAAAGTAACACCCAGACAGCTAGGGGCAGTTTTACCGTCATAATACCGCCAAAAAAGACCAAAGTGATCACCCCCAGATTCTGCCAGATCAGTAATCCGCCCACAGCGATCGCAAATAAGACCATAATCCAGCCCATTTTTACCTCCCTTGATTCAGTGATCAGTGATCAGTAAACAGTGATCAGTAAACAGTAAACAGGTACAAAGATAAAGATAACTAACACTAATTAACTTAAAAATTACATCTGATAACTGATAACTTACCCACTGATAACTGATCACTGTTAATGTCCTTGCCAGCGATTAATGGCCACACAATCGATATCTAACTGATCGAGAGTACGAGCGATGACAAAATCGACCAAATCCTCGATCGATTGGGGATGGTGATACCATGCAGGTATTGCTGGCACGATTCTAACGCCCGCCTCGGCTAAAGTGGTTAAATTACGCAGATGAATTAAACTAAAAGGGGTTTCTCGCGGCACTAAAACCAATTTTCTGCCCTCCTTAATCTGTACATCGGCCGCCCTTTCTAGCAAATCGGAACTTAATCCCCCCGCTAATTTGGCCACTGTACTCATGCTACAGGGAATAATTACCATACCAAGGGTGCGATAGGAACCACTGGCGATCGTTGCCCCCACATCACCCCAACGATGACAGCGTAATTTTCCCCCTTCCATCACCCCGCATTGGCTGCGCCAAAATTGTTCTTGCAGCTCCGGTTCTGGAGGCATCCGCACATTATCTTCCGCTTGCCAGACAGTGTAAGCTGATTTGGAGGCCACTAAATCGATCGTGTAGTCGGCTAAAAGTAGATATTTGAGAGTACGGACGGCATAAATCAGCCCTGATGCCCCCGTAACGCCCAAAATTAGCGGTTTAGATAATTCCTTCAAGCTCTAATTCCTCGATCAATTGTAATCCTCTCGGGTCGCCCACTTTTAATAAAGCACCCCTGGCATCTTCCTTGACACCTAAATCCTCATCTTCCACCAAGGCCTCGATCAAAGCATCGATCGCCGTGGCATAAATAACATTTAAGGGCAATTCTCGGCATAATTGACCGATCGACCAAGCGCAATTACTCCGCACCGCCGCGATTAAATCTCGGCGCAATCCTTCAATTAAAGGCGGCAAGACGGTGATGATATCTTCATAATTGACCTTGGCAATCTGGGCCAAACTACTGGCAGCCCATAATCGCACCGCCGAAATATCGGTTTTGAGAGCATGAACCAAAGGCTCGATCGCTCTGCGATCGCCACAGTTGCCCAGGGCCCAAACTACCCCTTTTCTGACGTAACCATTCCAATCTCTGGCCAGTAGATCGATTAAAGGCTCCACGGCCCTAAGACTAGGATTTCTGCCCAAAGCGTAGGCGACACTGACACGCACTAGGGGACAGACATCGCTTAACATCTCTAGTAAGGGGGCGATCGCTCTTTCGTCACGCAATTCACAAAAGGCGCGAGCGGCGATCATTCTCTCGCTCACATGAGCAGAAGTAAGCAATGAGAGCATTTCCTCTGGATCGGGGGGGATTTCCGCTGCTAGGTCCGGATCGCTCCCATCGAGAGGATTATTTAAGGAGTTGTTAGAGTCTAGGATTTCATTATCGTACATACTTGTTAGATTATCTTAATCCGTGACCGCTTACGTCAAGCCAAAAATCAAAAAGTAGTTGCGGGTTGGGGAGACTTTTCAGTGATCAGTAATCAGCCATCAGTAATCAGTGAACTGAAGGCAAGAGGCAACAGGCAACAGGCAAAAGAAAGAATCTGGCAATTCTCCTACCTAAAAAGAAGGTTAGAAACTAAGTACATCAAAGCTTTCAGCTTACCAAATTAGGTTACACTTCATCTTGACGAGAAAGGCTACATTTACAAAACCTAGCAGAATAGGAAGTAAATACAGGGTAAATTTTAGTGTTTTTCTGATGCCAAGACGCGGATTTGAACCGCGGACACGAGGATTTTCAGTCCAAAAAGCAAAATCTGAAAACCAAGGCCAAACAAGCGTTTTGGGATGACCTTTTTATTCTATACCTAAATTTGAACTAAAAAGCCTGTAATTTTCGTGTTACAAGTGTATATTTTGGCTGGTCTAAATGCTCTAAAATTGGTATTGTAAAAAAATTTATTTAGATTTATGGGCGTTCCTGTCACTTTTCTTTCTCCCAATAGTCGATCCCTTCTCGGTAGTACAATCACCAATTTAGTACCCACTGAAACTTATCTGGTTGTGCCTTGGTCCGAAATTTCCTCAGCTTTACAATCGGGATCTTCCACACCTAATACCTTGGAAGATTGGATCGCGGCTATCAATTATACCCTCGTCGATCGATCTTTGACAGATATCAATCCCACAACACAACAAAAACTCACCGCAAGCCGCCGATTTATAACTCAAATAAATGGTAAAGGGCTTGATACTGGAAACTTTGAATCTGGTGTTGACCTAGTGGGTTATCAAATTACCACCACGATCTACACGCCCGACCCTTCTCCCGTTCGCCCGCCCGCAACTGATCTTTAATGGTTTATAGCCCTCCGCTTGTAAGGCCGCCTCTTTCTCCCCTGCGGCCTCCGGCTCCCCTCCCCTTTCGGCCGCCGGGGCCGAATCGGCTGCCTCCTACACAAACTGCGCCTATCTTCTCCCCGCCTACTTTGTTACCGCCTACGGATAGAGATTTAAAAGGAGATGTTTGCATTTATGCTAATACTCCTCTCTGGGAGCCTAAGAAAATTCGCTACAGGTATCCGGGAGAAAGTTGGCAAGAAATAGCGGGGGAGAATTACATTTCACAATTATCAAATATAGCCGGGGGGGATACTTTAGATACTTGGGTAGTAGATGTGGGGAAAGCAGTTAGTTCGTCAACAATTTTGACATATACACACCCGTTTTTTTGCTCAGGTGCCTTCCCGGCTCAAAAATGCGATTCTAAAAATACAAACGTTTTCGAGTTTAATGGTCGTGTGATTTCAGTTAAACAGACAGATAGTGATATTATTAATAATTGTGGCTGGTTTCCTAGTCAGGTGGGTTGGCGTGGTCTAGCACTTCAAATTAATATTGTTAGGAGTGATGGTACTAATGCTAGTTTTCTCATTGATAGCTTTGATGATGTACCAATAGTAAATCCAGGACGGGGAATGTACACCGCGCTTTCTCATAGTTTTTCAATTCAATTCCGAAAAAAACATGAAGCCACACCTCCTTCTTTTAATTGCACCTTTAAAGTATTCGACATTTTTAATCAAGAAATCCTATCAATCACTAAAAATGTTTGCCCAGAGGTGATAGTAGTCCCTGAAAGATGCTATTATAAAGCTGAAAATGAGCGATTAGTCCGAAAAGTTAATGTTGGCTTTTTTCAGAATCTAAGAACTGAATATAATGGCAATTGTGCTACCGTTTGGCTTGATGCCCCACCTTTACTCTTTTCTACGGAAATATACAAAGAATGCTCTGATAATCCTAGTTGTCCCCCCCCTCGGATTCGATTTAATAAAAAATGCGAGGAAAAATGTGAGCAGTGTCCACCGGGAACTGCTATTAAGGTATTGTTAGGAGGTAATATAGCTTGTGTAGATTCTGTTGGGTGTGTGCTAAAAACTGTAAAATTCAAGCCGGGCTGTAATAATTATGATTGTATTTGTATTTAATCTTGTTCCTCTGTTGATAGTCAATTACCTGATTTTTCTAGATAAATCTGTTAAAGCGTGGATTGGTTATACTTTGTTGGAAATTTATATTTTATATTTAATTAATTATGGCTAATTGTGTTTTTAAGGGACCCAAGGGAGATCCGGGTCAGCCTGGGAGAGATGGAAGCCTCGGACCAAAAGGTGAGCGCGGGCTGAAGGGCGATAAAGGCGATAAAGGCGATAAAGGCGATAAAGGCGATAAAGGACAAAAAGGCGATAAAGGAGATAAAGGAGATAAAGGACAAAAAGGCGATAAAGGAGAGCCTGGGAAAAACGGGAAGGATGGGAAAGATGGAAGGGATGGGAAAGATGGAAGGGATGGGAAAAACGGAAGGGATGGGAAAAACGGGAAGGATGGGAAAGATGGAAGCCGTGGTCCAAAAGGTGAGCGCGGTTTGAAGGGTGAAAAAGGAGATCCTGCTGATCCTAAGCCGATTAGCTGCGGATTATCCTTGATTTTTAATCCTATTTCTTGCGTTCTTACGGCTAATTTAAGAATCGATAAATGCTCTATTACTACCAGTGTATCCATGCTTTGCGATATTCAAAGAATAATTAATGAGATTCAAAATACAAGTCGTGCGATTAGCTTGCAAGCAAGCAATAATCACACTCAAAATATTGGCAAATCTCAAGAAATCCTGAATGAGATACTAAAACTCGATCTTGAATGTGGTAATGGATTGAATGTGACGTTGCCTATTCTGAGGGGGATTGAAGTAAATGTTAACAGTAATCTCAATTTAACTAATCAAATTAATTCAAATGTTAATACGGTGAACAATAATGTAATAGACGTTAAATCGAGTGTAATTACTACTAATCAAAATATTTTATCGATTAAAAACGATTTATCGCTTGTTTCTCAGCGAATAATTAGTTTAATTTCAAGCGTTTCTCAAATTAGCACCGCCATTAATTCTCTTACTTTTTCGATTTCAAGTACTCAATTAACGGTTGATAATATCAATTCAAGCATTTTTAATATTAATGCTTTGCTTGCAAATATTCAATCTAATCTAAATTTAATTCTAAACGCAACTAATACCACATCAACTAATGTGAGTTTAGTTTTGAATTTGGCATCAATTATTAATAACAATATTGAAACAATTTTAAATTGTTGCCAAGAAATTAAAGACTTATTAGAAGAATATCCACCCCCGCCTCCGCAATTTGATTTGATTGATATTATTTGCGTGGATGATAATCCAAGTTATCAAGAAATAGTTATAACTGTTAATGACGTGTTTGAAGCTATACGACTTGTTAACAGTCAGGTCGCATTTTTGCAGAAACAAGTATGTAACAAAGAAAATAAAGATAAATCTGATTTAATTGAAAAAATTTATAAAATTCTTGGAGGTGATGACTGGTTTACACAAAGCAATACCCCTTGTATTACATTAAATATTGAAGAAAGAATCAGAAATTTAATAGAATTCCAATGGGGATTAGAAGCGGAAAAAGAAACCGAAGATTTAGAATTGAGAAATATTATTGATGTAGTTTCGGGGTTTGTATCCTGTAATTATTTCAGGTCTGGTCTTCAAGAGTATCCTTTCGATGTAGTAGAAGATGTAACGAAAGCAGTTGAGGCTGATACTGCTAAAACAATTAGCTATCAATCGCAATTTGAAGAGTGGAGATTTAAACAATTAGATGCCTTATTTGGGCAGTTCCCCATCAAGATTAAAATTGAGGATAATGACTTAATAAAAACTGGAGACGACCCGCTAGAAATAGAACTTCCGAACCTTGCGGAAACCTTAGCAGAGTTGACGGGCAAAACCTTGTTTAATGAGGCAATGCTCAATTTATTGGTCAACATTAACTTCCGTTTATTAAATGAACAAGGTAGTACTAAATTACAAGGTTATAGCACTAACAAAATGGTCGAGGAGATTATTGATTATCTTGGCTTTGAAAATCAAAAAGCTAAAGAAAAAATCCGATTTCTTTACAATCCTAAGTATGACATAACAGAAGGCGAACAACCCAATTTTGAAGAAATGCTCAAAGAAACCGAAATTGATGTCGATATTGAACAATGCACTGAAAAGCAGTCTTTTGAGCAAAAACTTGATCAGTTGCTTTTTAGTGCCGCAATTATTCAATCAGCACTCTACGAAAAAGTCAATCCGAATAATTTATCTAAATGGGGTAATTTCGTCAAGGAATATAAAGATCTAGTTGACGCTTTTTCTACTGATAAAGAAACAGAGGAAAATGAGCTAAACGAATTTATTGAAAAAGTAGAAGAAGGATTTACTGGTGAAACAGGCATCATAGACTCAGCTAATCCTTATGGTCGCCCACGCGACCAGCGCCCTAGAATTCGTAAAATCGGCAATAAAAATGGGGGCAATAATGGGGGTAATTAATTTAGCGCGATCCGCCTTGAAATCAGAAGAAGTTCGGACAGCTATCGCAGGGGTTAGTCGAACTCGGCAAATTACTAAGTCTCAACCTGATCAAGGGAATTGGTTTACCAATATTCTTGGATCTATTTGGGGGGGCATCACCGGTCTTACTGGGTTTATTATTGGTGCGTTAGGAGCAATAGGATTTAGTTTTGTCACGCTCTACAATTGGCTTAGAAGTGGCATTAGTTTTATTTATAATTTTAATTGGAATATCACCGACCGCCAAATAGATCAGCAGCTCAAACAAATGCGACTAATGCTAGTTGGACAGATGGGAGAAACTGCTGGTAATTTTATCGGCTTTCTTGCTTGTGGTGCTATCCCTGGGTTAATTATTGCCAAATTCAACAAACCATTAGGCGCTTACGTTTTAAAAGAAATCTCAGAAGAAGCTTTCGATGAATTAATGGGAAATTTACGAGTATTACTATCCCAAACTACTCGCACGATTGCTGCTCATATTATGTATGGCGCTTATAAAAATATTCGTAGATCAATTAAAGAGGTTTTCCGAAATCCTAACAGTCAGCAGTCACAAGCTGCTCAAGCGATTTTTGGCTCTAACTTTAATAATTGGATACGAGCTTGGGGCGATCCCAGTTCTAAGCCGTGGTCTTTTGCGATTGCCGTAGAAGAGGCAATCGAAAGCCTTCCCGATGGATATATTGAGGAGTTTGTAGAGAATTTTTACGAAGGCTTCTTAGAAGGGTGCGATGAGGCTGGTTTTGTGGTAGCTCAAAGCTTGGATAGTTGGTACGCTGAACAGCGATTAGCAAAAAATCAATTGTTAGGCGATGATACCGTATTAGAGGTCACGCCCAATAGGGAAGCCGAAAAAGAGCGAGTCTTAGTCGCTGGACCAATGGAATTAGTTAAAACGCAATTAGTGAATATTGTTACCCAACATCAGTTAATTGATAACCGGGATATTGGTCAGTTTGTCGGTGAAATTCATCGAGAATCCATGACTAAAAATTTTATTGAAGGTATTGCAATTAAGATTAACTTTCGCGGCGAAAAAGAGCCGCCATTCCGCACTAGCAAGCGAGTTAATTATACTATTCCTATGATTAAAAGAAGTAAATTAGACTGGGAAGTGATCAAGCTTGCTTGTGGTGGGACAAATGGCTACTTATGGGGAAGATTTTTAGCGACTGTCAGGTTTAAGCAAACTGGAGTTCCTAATTTAAAAATTTATGGTGCTACCAGTGGCGAAGTGGAAGATAGAGCTAAGGCTTTTATTGATCTGACTGACCTAGAAATTGCCACTCTAACAATTGCAGAAGAAAAAAAAGAAGGAAGACGACGCGAGTTTGATAAGGCTTTATACAAAGAAACGACTAGAGTTTATCCTGCTTTTCTAACCATTGTTAACCGAGAAAAAGTGCTGCTAGAAGAACAAGGAAGGGCGACTCTCTCTGGTGTTTATAAAGAGCGTCGCTTTCGCATCCCTTTATGGACTAATGACGCTCCCCCAGACTTTGACGACATTAAAACCCAGATTTTATCTACACGGGGAGCCAATCCCTAACAGTCCTTAGCGAAAATAGCGAATATTCTTCAACAGAAATTCTCGTTCTTTTTGCAATTGGACTAGCACAGCCTCTGTGGGCAAATTTAATTCGTCAGCTAATCTTTCTACCAAAGCACGTCGCGGGCTGTAATTCACAGGATGTCCCCATCGTTTGCGAGTCCGCAAAATAGCCCGACGGCTTCGGAGATTCATTCTGGAATAGCAGATCAAGAGCATATTTTTTGATGCAATGTGCAATTAGCATCACCTATGGTTCTGTTTTCACCCTAACATCCCCGAACCCTCTTGCAAACGAACCCTTAAGCGGGCTATAACGGTTAGCAGGCAAGTTTGAGCCTGACGTTTTACAAGGAAGTGTTTTATGCCCATTGCTTATTTTGACACTGCTGGCACAGCCGCATCTGCTGGGATTTTTATCCCTCGCGACAATATTGCTGGTTTGACGGCATCTACTGAGTTAGCATCCTCGGAACCCGAAATAAACAAACAATGCAAATTTTTAGCTGGTTTCTTGGCTACTTTACAGTCAACCATTGCCTCTAATCGACTTGTTCCTAGTTCTTTGGCGACTGCATTAGGTTTTACCGTCACAAAGGGTAATCCTATTGGAGTTAGCCCTGGAATTTTCAATCAGCTTTTCACGATTAGTGCTGCGAATGTCATCGATCACAGCACAGATAGTTTTTACCCGATTCCAGTTCCTATCACAGGAACGAATATCGGAAAAGGCGTATTGAAAATTACGGATGTTTTTCCCGACGCTATCGCTATAGCGAGCGCAGGAGCAATCTCTGAAGCGGGAATTTTACTTCCTCACAGCGATATAAATTCTTATGGGGCAGAATCCGCAACCGACCCAGATGATGACTCTCAATCTCGAAAGTGGTTTCTTTCCGTTGCTCGATATTTGTTTGACAAAGTCCCCGCACGGGTAGTAAACACAACGTCTTCGGCTGTAATCACAAAAACACTGGGAGATATTGTCGAATTTACTTTAGCCGATAATGCTCTCGCAACAACTAACCCAACTACAGGCCTCGATCCCGAAAAAACAACCGCAAACGATATTTATGTTAAACCAATTTCGTTCAATATTCAATATTTATTGAACGAACAATCACAAACATTTGACGTGCGGATCGTTTAATCCTACTGACAATTAAGGAGAAGAAGCTATGCCAGAATACACAAGAGGTAAACAGCGAGATCAAGATGTAGCAGTTTTGCTGTTTAAAGGAGTTTATTACCAATTTAAAACTAAAGACCTATCAAAGGTTCCTGGTGTGGGCGAGGGAGACCTGGCAGTGCTAAAGCACGTAAAAATAAGCAATGACGGGGGAGGAATTCCAAAGTCTTCCATAGTATTTCTAAGAGCAAACGCTCCAAAACCTCCGCGCGTAAGCAAACAACTGAGCAAAGAGCCTACTGTACAGGGGAGTATTTCTACTTTTTGCGCGCCTGATGCCTTATCAGCATCTTTGAGGGCCGGTTGGAACCTTGTTAAACCTGGTCGTGCAGCCGGGGCTCAAATTGGCCCTAAATCAGTTACAGCAATCGCAAAGCTTTCTAATGGCGTTTTATACGGTTTTTCCTTAAACAAAAGGGATTTTGAAACGTACAAGACTCCGTTAGGTTTAGAAGGTCCAGAGTCACTTACAACTGATGCAGAACGACAAAAACTGGTTATAGGATCAAGTCTTCCTAAACCAGGAAAGGCGAAGCTTAAGCTAGAAAACGGGTCTGATTTCAGTACTTTTTGCTCACACGACGCTCCACTTGGCGGAGGATTTAAGAGGATAACACAAGAAAGGCTTATTTAACAATCATGGATGGATTTATCATAACATCAAATCATCCTGAGTTTTGGGCGATTCTTCATTCGAGCCCTCCTCCTAATTGGCGGGATAATATTAAGGGCGACATTGCTTATCTTGTTCCTGATAATAATGGAATTCTTCAAGCTATAAACGCTGACGAGTTAGACGATTACGATGACGAAAGTGAATTAGAGGAGGATGATTATGGCTTATGGTTGCCCTCTTGGACGATCTCGGAATCTGGAATGATTTAGGTACGATTTTGCCAGATAGTGACTGGCAAAATTTCCCTAGAGAAGCAAAACAAGGGTTGTCTGTTTTTCGAATAGCATGGAGCGGCGATTTGAGCGATGTTCGGAGCCGTGTACAGTTGCGCGCCATTTACAATCGGTCTGGGTTTAGTGTCCCTGGATCCAAATGGTTTCGGCTTTTCCCCAAACAAGGCTCTGAAATTGTTTTTTTTGATTTTCCGGATGAACTAAAAACGCAAAAAGTGGTAAGAGGATTTCAAGCGTTAAAGTGGTACAAATATTTACGAAACGGGATTAATATTGATTCTAGGTACTCCTTAAACATCCAAGAATTTCAGCCCTTACCCGATTTTGAGAGAGAAATCCGTCCTTTATCCGCATCTTTAGTGCAAGAAATTGTCAGTGAAGTATTAAAGCGGTCTAACATTGCTAGGCCAGACGAGTCAGCATTTAACACCCCACTGTTTCCCCCTTAAATTCATATGGCTATTACTCCTTCAATCATTCCTGCCGGGCAGGTTGTTTTAAGAGGCTTTCAAGAAGATAATATCTTCAGAAATGCACAAGGGATCGAGTTTTACGTTCAATTAACAAATTACAATCTATTACAAGCTAATCAGGGAGTAGTTTGGGAAATACCAATTTATTTTGAATTGCTTTCAATTTGGATCAAGACTGTCACCGTTCCAAATCAAAACGCAAAAATAGACTTTTCCACAAACCTAGTAATTTCTGGCGACAATTTTACACCGCTACTAACACTAAACTTGTTGGATCAACAGATTGACACTAACAACACTTGGGCAAATTACAAACCACCCGCAACGATAATTCAAAAGAATTTTGCACTTAAAGCCGAATCGAATGTTCCTACTGAAATCATTTATTTAATCGGGCGTGAATGCTGGGCTACATCAGTAAATCCATCACTTATTTATGATCCTAATTAATTATGATTAATCTAGTTCCCATCGGAAAGCGAGGAGAAAATGGGGGATTAAATATAGTTAGTCCTACTGGGAATAATTTTTTTATTGGCAATAATGATCTAGTTCTTGCTAATAATTTTTCGGTAATTTTGCCAGCCAGTCCTCTAGACAATACTTTAATCTATTTTCTAATTTTAGAGAATCCTTGCCTTGTTTTTGGCACTGAGACTATTACGCTAAATTCACAAGTGGAGGTAGCTTCGTTTAAGATTAATCCACAAGGATTTATAATTCCATTAATGTTTCGGAATTCTCGATGGAATATTTTGCCTAGTTATATTTCGGATATTGTTTTGTCCACTGATT
>VYLW01000093.1_pt1 | contig 23795 bp, 23 predicted proteins | sample 5114201 | NCBI WGS metagenome assembly VYLW01 (sample SAMN12291793, study PRJNA351875) | freshwater metagenome | isolation source: freshwater lake | place: USA: Michigan, Sherman Lake | collected 2011-08-08
TGAATGGCTTGGGATAGATGCCTACTCTAGCGGGGAAACTTTTGTTGAATCTGTGGAAAAAATTCTGAAAGAATTTGGAGAAAATTATGTAATTAATTTTGTCTAACTACTTATTGTGAGCGGTTGTGAACCTCCTGGTCCTAAGGCCGACTGTCTAGCGGCTGGGGGTATTTGGTTCGCAAACCAATGCTTCAGCCGAGGAGGACCATTAACGACGCTCAGTCAAGATATGATTGAGCTTCAGAATAAGCTTTTAGCACCAGGAGTAGGGGCTTTGAAACTAGACTTGAGATGGCTGTCTGGCACGCTGACAGTAGATCTAACAGGCGGAACTTCGGTCACGACATCGGTTGCTTCGGCTAATTTTAGTCTTAGTCCTCAAGCCGTACCCGAACCGACCTCAATCCTAAGCCTCCTTGCCCTCGGCACACTCGGCGCAGCCTCAACCCTCAAACGCAAACTAAAGCTATCCAAATCCACAGAAAAAGAAACCACAAAAGTTGGCTAAATTGCCTGCAAAAAATACGAAAAATGCCTCTTCATTCAGTCAATTGAGTAGGGGCTTTATATCATATTCTTATGTTATCTTGAGGGTATTTATACCGCTTTGCGGAAGGCAAAAGTCTTATACCATAGGCTTTTCATGTTCCTAATTTTTACAATCCAAATCAATCATTAATGCTACCAGTATAAAATAAATAAGAGGGGTTATTCATAATGAGTCCACATCCCTATAACTTTGATAACTTTACTCTTCTGGAATAAACTGATAAACCAAACGATGCTGACAGAACAAATTAAACCTTTAGCCAAGCAAAAATATCCACTGCTGATATTGACCAACGTTCTAAACCTTTAATCACTGCTAAAGGCTCATTATTTCCTTCAGTTGCAATATGTACTTTCGGTAATCCTGTTTGAAAAACGGTGACTGACTTTGCTGAAGGATCAATCAACCAACCTAATTCTGTTCTTTGTTGTAAACAGAAAATAATCTTTTCCATCACTAAGGTAACAGATTGTTCAGGAGACATAATTTCAATAATCCAATCGGGATAACGTAAAAATTGATCGGCCATTTCTCCATCTATATCTCTTGGCAAATTCTCCCAACGAATCACCGCAATATCTGGCACAATTGAACGTTCTGCAAAAGTACAACGCAATTCAGGTAGAGCATAAGCTAATTTTTGAGGTTTAGTCTGTTGATTAATGGCAGAGGCTAACTCAAATTGTAAGATGCTGTGTTTTCCTTTGGGCATAGGTTTTTGAGTGACAATTCCATGATAATATTCCCTAGCAGGCTTAGTTTCTGGAAGGGCAAGAAATACTTCGAGGGAAAGGGCTTGTTTATCTTCTATTGTGGCAAACATTAGATTGATTTCTCCGATCTTGAGTTATTTTCTATTATAAGCTTCTGACTCCTGACTCTCAGGACAATTTTTGATTTTTGCCATAAGTCTAATCTAAAAATACGGGTTTTTCTTTAAGCTCTAGCACGAAAAATTTGATTAGCAGTGAGGTTTAACTCTGGAAAAACTCCTGAAATAAGACGTTGATCCTGTTTAAATAAATTACCTTGATATTCTCCATCGATTAATTGATAGATAGAAATGGTGGGTTCTTTGGGGCTGCCGATATATCGGGCCGAACCTTTAGCTAAATAATCGATAATCCAATATTCAGCAATTCCTAATTGTTCGTAGTCGTCGAATTTTTTCAGATAATCATCTCGCCAATTGGAACTGACAATTTCAATAATTAATTTAGCTGATGTTGCCAGAGAAATTGAGGAAGCGGTTTCCCAATAGGGATCATTAACTAGATTTTCTCTGTCTAAGACAATAATATCGGGTAGATAACCTGTATGGGGGCGAAGGGGTTTTACTGCGGCAGTATTGGGGATAAAATAGGGCAATTGCTGCCGATTTATCTCTAAGAATAGGGTTCCAGAAACAAATCCGCCAATTTCTTCATGTTTTCCGATCGGTCGCATCATGGCCAATAATTTTCCTGCGATTAATTGGTATTGTTGTCCATCATCGGGATATTGATTGATATAGTCATCAAAAGTCAACAATTGGGGGATAGTTTGGGTTGTGGTCATGGCAGTTAGGGGGAATAAGAGAGATGATCTTTCTAGATTCTAACTCGATTAACGACGTTGCCACCAAGTCAATCCGGCTAGGGTAAATCCCACTAAAGGCATCACTACCATCCCTATCCAAAAAATAGCGTTAGCTTGCAGGGGATTTAAATTAATTCTTCTATTTTCTGGTTCCTTGGCCCGGATAGATAAGGTGGCTGTTTCACCACTGGCTAACCACTGCACAGAATTTAAAAATATATCTCCGTTTAACTGTTGTTCAAATAGTCCATCGCTGGCAAAGCTGGCATTACCAATCACGATTAATTTACCTTTTTTTCCCGTCAGAGCAACTCCTAGATCAAAAGGGCCAGCTAAATCTTTTTCAGGGTTAAACTGGAGATTCTGATCATTTAAATCACTCTCAGCCCACATTTTATCATTAGTAATCATTAAAGATACGGCTTCAATTCCTTCGACGGGAACGGTAGCGATGGGACGAGCAAAGGGAAAGATAGAAATACCGTTAGCAAAATCGCGAGTAATGGGATGATTACCGTAATTGGTAATAATGGGACTAGCCGGACCTAAACCGATAATTTCCCCAGCACCGGAAGCATCAATAATAATCCGATTATCTAGTTTCACACCCCAAGGGGTTAATAAGGGTTCTAATCCGGTTTCGGTTTGGGGGTCAATCAGTAATAAAATTTTGCCCCCTTGCTCAAGATAGTTTTTTAAAGCGGTGACTTCTTGGGGAAATATTTTTCTTTTGGGACTGGCAATAATAATGACATCGGCATTATTGGGAATGGTGGAACGTTCCACTAGATTAAGTGGTTCTACTTGATAACCTTTTGCTTCTAAACTATTGACTGCTTGTCCTAAACCTCCTTGAGGTTCTTTGATGGCATTTTCTCCATGACCTTGCAGAAAATAAGCGGTTAAAGTGCGATTAGTTTTAGCGGTTTCAATGGCGTTACTCAGTTTCGCTTCCGTGAGACTTTCCTGTTCACTAATAGTTTTCAGGGGTTGTTTTTTGTCACCATACTGAAGATAAACTCTGGACAGATTATCATCAGCTAGTTTTTTGAATTCCTGGACAATATTGGGTTTTTTCTCCGGGTTAACTATCTCGTACTGAAATTGAGGATTTTTGCGTTGATAATTGGCTAAAAGTTCCTCTTCGTTGGCACTGATTCCCCGGGTTGAAAAAATCCAGACTTTGACTGGTTTTGACAGATTGGTTAATAGTCTTTCGGTTTGGGAGGATAAACTAAAGATTTGGTTTTCGGTTAAATCAACTCGATAGGGATAACGGAGGGCGAGAAAGTTAATTAAACCGATAACGCTGAGGACAATAATAGTAGTAATGAGGGTTTGAGTGCCGGTGCGGGTACTTCTTTTTTGCCAAAATTCTTTGGAAGTGATTACTAATAACAACAGCCACCCTAGAAACAAAATAGCCCCAGCAATTAATAACCCCAGAGAGAGGGATGACCATTGACCGGAGATTAACCCTACTGTTAAGCCGGCACTACCCAGAAAGAGGGCGGGTATATAGAGAAATTTACTGTATTTTTGCCAGTATCTCATAGTTAGTTTCTTTGATAACGGTCCGCTTCGATCGCTTGAGTAGTTAGGAAGATTCCCAGCAGAATATAACTGAGGAAGATGACTAAACTACTACTGTCAAAAATTCCCCGCACGAAATTGTTAAAGGGTTGATACCAAGATAGATGGGAGAGCAATTCTTTCAGGAAAAATCCGATCTGTTCTCCCACTTCTCCTCCAATGCGATCTCGAAAGAAGGTTTCGGCATTGTTAGCAATGACATCCAGTATCCAGATAAATAAGATGGTGATAAAGGTGATGATGTAAGCAAGGATAGAACTATTGGTGAGGGATGAGATAAACATCCCAAGGGCTAGGATGGCCGCTGCTAGTAAAATTAATCCTAGATGAGCTAGTAAAATACTGGCTATATTCACCGGGGGAACTGCGGCACTAAAAACTACTATTTCGTAAATCCAAAAGGGGGTAATCATCACGGTAAAAAAGGCCAGCACTCCCAATAATTTACCGATCGCTATACTCCAATTAGTCAGGGGGGAAGTGGCTAAAAGTTCTAGGGTTCCCTGTTTTTTTTCCTCTGCGTATAATCCCATAGACAGGGCTGGCAAAATTACCAACAATAAAGAGGATAAAATCATGCCGATGAAAGTGGTCATAAATTCAGACACCGTATCTCTGGCTACCAGAAATCCCGATTGTTCCTGAATACCAATATCGAGAATAATGCCGTAGAGAAGGGAGTTAAAGAAAAATCCTGCTACTAACCAAAATATCCCCATAATGATATAGGCATTGGCAGCCGTAAAATAGCTTTGAAATTCCTTGCGAAAAATCGCCCAGATATTATTGATCATGCCTCTCCTCCTGGTGGTTATTTTCCCCGCTGCCGATTACTTCCAGAAAGATATCTTCTAGGGTTTTACGGGTGCGACGCATTTCTAATAAGTTATAACCATTGTTGACAACTATTCTAGCAAGTTCTGCCCCTAAGTTTGTTCCCACTTGACCAACAATTTTGAGCAGGTTATCGCCGACTTTTGCTGCTTGCTCGACTTGCGGCAGTTGTTGAAGGATTTCTAGCAGGGAATCCCTATCACCCTCGATCTCAATTTCATAACTGGAACTGGCAGGGGTAGCGGTAGTAATATTATTGGCCACGATACGACCCCGATTAATAATTGTCGCTCGATCGCAGGTAATACTCACTTCTGGCAAAATATGAGTGGAGAGAATAATTGTATGTTCTCCCGCTAAACTTTTAATCAGATTTCTCACCTCGATAATCTGTTTCGGATCCAATCCTACTGTCGGTTCATCTAAAATAATTACTGGTGGATCGTGTATGATCGCTTGGGCAATTCCCACACGCTGTTTATAACCCTTGGACAACTTGCGGATAATAACTTTTCTTTTTTCTAGTAACTGACATTTGCTTAAAACTAAATCTACCCGCGCTTTTCTATCCCCCGATGAGATGCCTTTAATCCGTGCGACAAAATCCAGAAAACTTTCTACGGTCATCTCTGGATACAAGGGGGGATTTTCGGGAAGATAACCAATGCGACGACGCACTTCTAAGGATTGTTGATGTACATCGTATCCTGCTATCCTTGCTGTTCCTGTTGTGGCAGGAATATAACCGGATAAAATCCTCATAGTTGTGGTTTTTCCCGCTCCATTTGGTCCCAAAAAACCGAGTATTTCTCCTTTTTCTACGGTAAAATCCACGTCACTGATTGCCGCGGTAGAACCATAAATTTTACTCAGATGTTCGACTTCAATCATAAGCTTTATCAGTTATCAGTTATCAGTTATCAGTTATCAGTTATCAGTTATCAGTTATCAGTCAATAGTGTTAAGTGACAAGTTCGGAGCTTTCTTTTCACTGATTACTGATTTTTCCCAGACTATGATCCCGATTAATTTCTACCACTAGATGCGCTTGTTTGAGCAGGGGTGGGAGAAATAATTGCGGATGTAAACTTTTCCAAAAATACTTGACAAATTCCTCGATTTCTGATGGGTTCATACCTCCTTTTGCTTCGGCTGCCTGTCGCCATTGTAAACTGTAACGGTAGTCAAGGGGATAAAGAATCAGTAAGCGATCGATTTTTGACCAGAGGGGTAGATATTCTCGCAATTTTTGATTATTATCCCTGGCGAATTGTCGGTCTTCTTCGCTATTAATCGGATCGGGGGCATGATCAAAGACTGTTTCCTCTACTGGATTCATGCCCACAAACCAACCCTCGAAAAAAAGAATATCAACTCGTTCCACTTGTTCCGGTGCAATTCTATCTCCTTGTCCTCGATGCAGGGACTTGTCAAAACGCGGGATTAAAATCGGACTTTCTTGCTGACAAACCTGTTCTAAAACTTTAATTCCTAATTCTATATCATGAGTACCCGGTGGACCACGCCAGCGCAATCTTTTATCCTTTTGACGCAATTTTATTCGCTCATTATAGGTCTTATAAATATCATCTAAAGAGAGATTATTTACTTTTAAATCAAAATAGGCTAAAATAATCGACATTATGGATGTTAAAGTGGTCTTCCCCGTGCCTTGGGGGGCCAAAATGCCTTGAATCAACGGTTTTGCGTGGTTGCGTAGCTGTAGCGCCCAGGGAATCCAGAAGCGCCAACAGCTGATCAAAATCTGATTTGGCTGATTTATCCCTAACTCCTGACATTTTTGCCAGACTCGCGGCCAGAGAATCGTTAATAGTTCCGCCCTTTCCTGTAGGATGAGAGGGTTAGTCTCCCTAAAATTTAAGGATTCGATCTCTAGTAAATCTTCTAGATCCGCCTGACTTAAGGGATTTTCGTCGATTAATCCCCGTAAAATCGTCAAAATCTTCATAGCTATTATCGGAATGAGGAAAAAACTGTCCCAGTGATTCAGGAGTAATTCTCTGGGTTATGGGTTCGCTCAAGATTTTTTTGTAAGAGTGTTTTTTAGGGTTATTTGCCCAAAAATGAAGGGTTTGCAGGCAGGCACGGATTCCCACTATATATATAAGTATATGTCAAGTCCCGTTTTCAGTCAAGGGGTTTGGCTAAAAATCTCTAGCTTTGTCTCCAGTTTCTCAATCGGTTAGACTAAGAATTATTCACATTACTTAACAAAACAGCAGATGAATACAGCTGCTCTGACGACAAGGCAAAATTGGCAATGGCAAGGAAATTCTATACACTATGTGCAAGCGGGTGCTAGAGTTGCGGGAAAACCCCCATTACTATTAGTCCACGGTTTTGGTGCTTCTACCGACCATTGGCGAAAAAATGTGTCAGGTTTAGCCTCAGAATGGGAGGTATGGGCGATCGATCTGTTAGGATTTGGTAGATCAGCTAAACCGGATATTGTCTATAGTGGCAATCTTTGGCAGCAACAATTAAATGATTTTATCAAGGAAGTTGTGGGCCAACCGACGGTTTTAGCGGGTAATTCTCTGGGGGGTTACGCTTCTCTCTGTGTGGCTGCTAATCATTCCGAGAATGTTCGGGGATTAATTCTCCTCAATAGCGCCGGTCCCTTTAGCGATACAGAAAGCAATCGTCAGCCTAATTTAGCACAAAAATTACTGCGATCGATGCTGCTGCAACCTTGGGCCAGTTATCTCTTATTTCTCTATACCCGTCAACCCAAAACTATCCGCAAAACCCTAGAGAAAGTATATCTCGATCGCAGTGCCATTACCGAGCAGTTAATAGAAGATATCCGTCGTCCTTCCCTGGATGCGGGAGCAGCCAAAGTTTTTGCTTCTGTGTTTAAATCTCCCCGGGGGGAAAATGTGGATATTCTCCTGCAAAAGTTAAGCTGTCCCCTGTTGATGTTATGGGGTGAAGGGGATCCTTGGATGAATACTAGGGAACGCGGGGCCAAATTCCGTCAATACTATCCTTCTCTGACAGAATATTATCTCACTGCTGGTCATTGTCCCCACGATGAAATTCCCACAGAGGTTAACCGGTTGATTAGTGATTGGATGAAAAGCTTATAGGTAGTTAGGGACCGGTTATCAGGTTTTTATTTTCTTGACGCTTATCTGACCTGAAAAAAGAGGGTTCGCAGGCAGGCACGGATTCCCATTCTACATATAAGTATCTGTCAAGTGCGGGGATTTGTCAAGGGTTTTTCTGAAAAAATCTGCCGGAATTTGGCTGGTAGTATAAGAGATTGTTTCACTTTTCCCCGTGAGCTGCGGTAAGCAGATGAGCAAGAGGATAGGATTACGGGAGTTTTGACAATGCGGTTACTACGGGTTCAAGTTCCTGATTTTCGAGTGTTAAAGAATATTGATATTAGTTTTGATAAAGACCAGATCTTCCCTATCGGTAGTTTGGTAGGTTGGGTTGAGGCACGAAACCCAACGCCAGTTGCCTAAACACCAATCCAATAAATGTTATTCTAACTTGATGCAATACCGTAGAGCAAAAACACCTAGAGCCACTTATTTTTTTACAGTTGTGACATACAATCGTCACAGAATTTTGTGTGAACCTGAAAATGTGGATTTACTACGAAATGCTTTTAAATATGTTATGCGACAACATCATTTTAAGATTGATGCTATTGTCATTTTACCAGATCACATTCATGCTCTTTGGACATTGCCTGAAACAGATGCAGATTTTTCAACTGGTTGGCGATTAATTAAAAGTTATTTTAGCGGTCAATGTCATTCTCAATATCAGGGTAAAATTTCAACATCTCGACAACATAAAGGAGAAAAGGCTATTTGGCAACGTCGCTTTTGGGAGCATCAAGTTCGAGATGATTGAGATTTTGTTAATCATCTCGAATACATCCATTATAATCCCGTGCATCATGGATTAGTAAACGCTCCGAAAGATTGGCAATATTCCAGTTTTCACCGTTATATTGTTATGGAATAAAATGTAGAAGTGAAACCCAAAAAATTAAGGTAAGAAATAAAAGCAATGTTGCGTTTCGTCACCTCAACCCAACCTACAAGATCAGCGATCGCACTACAGGATCAGCGATCACCTTTATCGAGAAGAAATAGCTACCTGCACATTCGGAGAAAAATTCTCGATTTTTCGAGAAGCATTAAGAATTTCAATCCCGATTACATTACCTGCTTGATCATAGTCAAGAATGCTTTCATTTGATAGCTGCCTATATTTTCTAAGTTTACTGGTAACATATAGTGTAACAATTTTTTGAGGCTCAACTAAGTCATTAATGTAAATTCTCAGAAGATAAGTTTTATTGTTAATAGCGACAAACGTACCTTGATAAACTTTGAGTCCATCTTCTTCTAAAATTTGCTCAGGATTATTGAGGATGTCCTGCAATATTTTTCAAGAGATTTGGAGTTGAATAATTTTTTCTTCGGCATGGTGACTTAAAATAAATTTCATGAGGATTTCGGAGTATTTTTTTGTAAGGGATTAGGGTTCTTCGGTTTGTCTTATGCAATGGACGGGGTTATAAGGAATGAAACCTTTATAGAGACAGACATTGCCGCAATTTTTGTCAATTGTTTGCGATCTGGATCGAACTAATCAACCCCCTATCGAACCATACCAAGTCCCGAAGAGCCTGGATTAGCAAAAATTATAAAGCAAATAATCGCACTGTAGGTCGGTTTGAACGAAGTGAAACCCAAAAAATTAAGGTAAGAAATAAAGGCAATGTTGGGTTTCTACAAGATCGGCGATCACGATATAACTGCTTTTTGGCCAATTGTCAAGTTACTGCGATCGTCTAAATTTCTACGGGAAATTTTTGTAAAATCCTTCTCGACTCTCTATTTTGAGAATTTCGATAACTTCGCCATCCCAAAAAATTCCAATACGATAGCTGTAGTCAAATTTAATGCGATAATATCCTGAGAAGCCTTTTAGTGCTTCAAGATCGGGGATTTCGGATAGTGATTGAGAATTTCCAATTGCTTCAATACATTTTCTAACTTTTGCAAGAATTTTTTGGTCGTTAATTTTATCTAAATCTTTTTTGAAGCGTTTGGCAATTTGATATTTCATTGAGGCAAACTCTCCAAGAGAGATTGAGACTCTAATTCAGATAAAAATCCTTCTTTTCGAGAATCTTCACAAGCTAAATAAAGGATAAAGTCTTCTAATTCAGAGGAATTATTTTGAAATAAAAGTTGTAGGAAGCCTTGTCGGATTTCTAGTGGTAAGGTTTGAAAGAGGTTATAGAAACCTGTGCTAGTTAGCAAAGAATCTGTAATTTCTGTTTGACTCACGGCTGTTTTTTCCTTTTTTACACAGTCTTTATTTAAATTATATCACCATCAAGCTTTCTAAAAAATCAGCGTTGCCGAAGGCACTGCGAAGCAGACCGCACTTTCAAAAGCTAAAGCGATCGCAATTTTAAAGTTTAATCAACAAGATGACGGCGATCGCACTATTTAATTATCTATGGAATAATCAATACTAATGATTAAACCTGCCAATAATTCTCCCATAACTTGATTGGAAACAACTCCAATTTTATCGATAAATCGTTACGTTGATAGGCTACGAATCTGTAAAACATTCCCCGCAGAATCTTGATTTAAGCCGTTGATTTTATCTTGCACAATTTTGACCATAAAAGGACGATTAACAAATTTATTTTGCCAAGTTGTTAATGGAATCACAATTCTTAAAGCAATCGGACTATATAAATCTGAACTAATAACAACAACAGGACGTTTTTTCCTAATTTCTTGTCCGATGGTTGGCTCAAGGTTAACTTGCCAGATTTCGCCTCGTTTTGGGTTAATCGTCATCGTTTTCTAATCCTTCTCCCTCAATTTCTGAAAAGAAATCTAGTTCAGGATCATTATTGACATCTTCAGCCATTTCTTGAATAAGAGGACGTAAAAGTTTATGTCTTTCTGATAGAGAAAGTTTAGCAATTTCTTGTAATGAAGGCAAAGAAGATTGAGCAATATTTTCATTAATAGTATCAATACTTAACATTTTGATTACCCCTAAAATCTTCATTTACCTATTGTACAACAAATCCCGCACTATGAAGACGGTAATATGAGATCGCATTAATAAACATCCCAAAAATCAGATGATTACGGTGAATAACAATTAATTTGGTGCGTTAATGAAATGTAACGCACCCTACAAGATCAGCGATCGCACTGTCAAGTGCGGGGATTTGTCAAGGGTTTTTCTGAAAAAATCTGCTGGAATTTGGCCAGTAGAAAAGACATTGGCCGGTATTGGTAGAGAAGCAAATGGATGAGTAATTGTAGGAGATAACTATCTACTTTATGTGTCTGTTGGTTCCCCAATCTAATACATCTGTCTGTCTTCGTCGCAGTTGTTTGGCCGTTTTTTCTAACCAAGCAAGATAGTCTTGTTCGTATCAGTCTTTAGTTGTGGTCAGGTATCGGGTTTTTATTTTTTTGACGCTTATCTGACCTGAAAAAAGAGGGTTCGCAGGCAGGCACGGATTCCCATTATATATATAAGTATCTGTCAAGTGCGGGGATTTGTCAAGGGTTTTTCTGAAAAAATCTGCTGGAATTTGGCCAGTAGAAAAGACATTGGCCGGTATTGGTAGAGAAGCAGATGGATGAGTAATTGTAGGAGATAACTATCTACTTTATGTGTCTGTTGGTTCCCCAATCTAATACATCTGTCTGTCTTCGTCGCAGTTGTTGGCCGTTTCTTCTAACCAAGCAAGATAGTCTTGTTCGTATAAGTCTTTAGTAGTGGTCAGGTATCGGGTTTTTATTTTTTTGACGCTTATCTGACCTGAAAAAAGAGGGTTTGCAGGCAGGCACGGATTCCCATTCTATACATAAGTATCTGTCAAGTGCGGAGATTTGTCAAGGTTTTTTTTGAGGAAATCTGCCGGAATTTGGCCAGTAGAAAAGACAAGTGATCGCCAGATATTGGATAGGTATAGAAACGCGGGATAAGAGATTGTTTCACCTTTGCCTGTGAGCTACAATAAGCAGATGAGCAAGAGGATAGGATTACGGGAGTTTTGACAATGCGGTTACTACGGGTTCAAGTTCCTGATTTTCGAGTGTTAAAGAATATTGATATTAGTTTTGATAAAGACCTATCGGTAGTCAAAATGGCGGTGGCAAAAGTACCCTTCTACAATTAATTTTTATCTTGCTTCATTGTTCTGGTGATCCAGAAAAAATAGAATATGTGGTAAATTTACTCCATCGATGTCAACTAGAAGATGAGTTAGACCAAAAACCCTTGGCTATTTTTGAAATTCTAACCGACAATCAGGAAGAAGTAAAACTAGAATTTTTTATTTGCAGAGATGCTTATATAAAAGACTTGCTATCTAACCTTGACGGACAAGAAGAAGATTTAGATACTGTTAACGTTGATGATCTAAAAAAATTACAGGACATTGAACAAAAAATCAAAAAGCTAAATGGCCAACGTGAAAGACTCAAAAACATTGAAAAACAACTTAAAAGCTTGTTGAACCCAGAGGATGAAACAGAAAGAAACCAATTAATTCGACATTTATTTGCCCAAGAAGAACTCAATCATTTATTTGATTTAGATATAATGTCATCAATAGATAGATTAATTTCGGGTGAATATTCAACAAGTTTTTTAGAGATAATAATGGATGCTATTCAAGATAAACTAGGAATGACGAATGCTCAAATATACATTGATGCCCCTCAATCTCAAACATTACTTCAGCAAACAAAAATAATTAAAAATATTTTAGGAATAAATAAGTTAGTATATCTTTGTCAAGCAAACAACCAGAAGAATGAAAAAATATTTTTGCTGTGTAAATTTAGTCAAGCCATCCAAGAAGAATTTCAATTATTCATGAAAGAATTATCCTCAAAAATATTTTTAGCAGCACCTTCAACGCAAGTTTTTATCTTTTTACCTAAAGCCACAAACAAGAGTCTTTTTCAGATAAATCAAGGGAATCCAGACTCTAGTAACTATTATTTAGCCATGGCAGATATTAAAAAGAAACTTATTAACTTATTTACCTACGATTTTCTGCCAGTTGAGCTATTGATTAATTACTTTATCATGGCTCGTGATCAAGATTTTGCTCAAGCTATAGAAACTGGTGAATATGGAAATAATTATCAACTAAGACGGCAAAACTTAAATTCAATTTTATCCGACAAAGAAATTAATTTAGATAAAGATATATCGGGGATTACCTTTAAATTCAAAGGAGACACAAACGGAGAAGAATTATATCCAGAGGATTTGAGTCATGGGGAACTGAAGCGATTAAGTATCTATCTGTGGCTAAAGTATCGTAGGATAAAAGATGCGATTGTATTGATGGATGAAATTGAGATTGCTCTCCATCCCGACTGGCAATATAAAATTATTGAGGACTTGCAGGAATGGGAACCTAGCAATCAATATATCTTAGCCACTCATTCCTATGAACTCTGTCAAGCTTTAACTCCCGCTCATGTTAAAGAGATAGAACCGAAACTATTGAAATAAAGATTGAGAAACTAACCCATGAGTCTTAGGGAAACGGAACTTTTAGAACATTGTCAATTTATTCTGGCAAACCGTCAAATTCGTAATAAATTTGTCATCCTCTGTGAAGGGGAAATCAAAAAAACTGCCGGCAGGTTATCTCCTCAATCCTATCGAGCTATGGAAGATTTTCCCGATGCTAATTTTTATAAAGCTTGTGTTCCTAGGGATTGGAGACAAAAGATACCAACTTTTTTTAACTGTGGTGATAGAAATGATGTTTTAAATACTTACTTTGCTCTTTTACGTTTACATGAAGAGAAACCAGAAGCTTCTTATTTAAATCCCCAGCAACTGTTCGCTATCGTCGATTTGGACTTACAAAATAAAAGTTTAGATGATTCCTACCCATTTAAGGATTTAGAGGAAATTTTTGAGGACTTATATGAAAAATCACTGATTAAAGTCAATCAGGTTGGACAGCATAGAATCTGGGTAACGGGATTGATTCATAAAGAGTCTTATTTTATTTTCCCCGATATTCAATCAATTCTTAGCGAACATTCGGCTGTTTATCGAGATTCCGATGCTAGACTAGAAAAGATTTATCTTGATATGGCAGATAAAATTAAGGATGATGCCGATTTAAAAAATAATTTTTCCAGAGTTAAAGAGAGAATCTCTCATTGTCAAAACCTAGAACTATCGGAAGTGGAGAAATTACAAGTATCTTGGCAAAAACAATATCAAGTTAGCAACGACAATAGCCAATCGGAATTAGTGCTGGCTCTGTTGACTATCAAAAAAGCGAAGCAATACTGGTTACAAGTTGAACCTCCAGAGGACTGTACATCACCCCCAGAAAGATATAGAGAACAACTGGCATTACAAATAGGAAGATTTTATGCCCACAATAGCGATAATCCCAGCTGCCATATTTCCCATCTCCTAAAACTGCTGAAGCTAGAACTCAACCCCAGGGAGCAGGAATAAATTTAATCGCATTATCTGACCTGAAAAAAGAGGGGTCGCAGGCAGGCACGGATTCCCATTATACATATAAGTATCTGTCAAGTGCGGGTATTTGTCAAGGGTTTTTCTGAAAAAATCTGCCGGAATTTCAGGGTAGAAAATCGGAATCGAGAATTTGTTCGGGACTATAGGGGCAGCTTTCGGCAAAGATAGCGGCCGGTAATTCGCTTTTTTGTCGGACTCGCTTCACTGCTTTGGGGTAAATAACGGCGATTCTGGTTAAAAAATAGTTATAAAGGGTTTTTGACTCCAATAAAAGTTCTAATTCCACCCGAAAGTTACCGATTTCGTCCTGCCATCCCCTCGCACATCTTTCTCGTTCCTCCGGCCAGTATTGGTAGAGAAGCAGATGAATGAGTAATTGCAGGAGATAACTATCTACTTTATGTCTCTGTTCATTCCCCAAAGCTTCGATTTCTTCCCTGAGATGTTCCCAATCTAATACATCTGTCTGTCTTTGTCGCAGTTGTTTGGCCGTTTCTTCTAACCAAGCAAGATAGTCTTGTTCGTATAAGTCTTTAATTGTCATCCCCTGTCTTCTTTATTCCTTGCGCTTATTTGACCTGAAAAAAGAGGGTCTGTAGGCAGGCACGGATTCCCATTATATATATAAGTATATGTCAAGTTTCGGTATTTGTCAAGGGTTTTGACAGTAGAAAGGGAGAAACCTTTTAGCAATACACTTGTTCTAACATAGCAGCAGTGAGAGATTTTTGGCCGTGATAATAGAGACGACGATTGAGACAACCGATCGATTTAACATAGGTAGATAGGGTTCCCAGATCGTGGGAAATAATTAAAATGGTCATCCACTCATTCAATTCTTGCAACAGGGAAAAAATACTAGCACGCATTTGGGGATCGACACTGGCAGTGGGTTCATCTAAAATCAAGAGACGGGGTTCTACCGCTAAAGCGCGAGCGATATAAACCCGTTGGCGCTGTCCTCCCGAAAGTTCGGCAATCGACCTTTTTTTCAGGGCCAACATTCCCACACTATCTAAAGCTTTATCTACCCTTACCTCATCTTTTTTACTATAGCCTTGCCAGAGTTTTTTGCTGCTCAATCTCCCCATTTTCACCACCTCACCCACAGTGATGGGAAATGAGCGATCGCATTCGACAAACTGAGGCACATAACCGACTAATTCCCGACCTTTTTGGACACTTTGCCCCAAAATACTGACTTCTCCACGCCAAGGTTTAATTAATCCCAGTAAAACCTTAAGGAGGGTAGTTTTTCCTCCTCCATTCGGGCCGATAATTCCCAGAAAATCCAATTCCTGAATGGTTAAATTAATATCTTCGAGGATGGGTTCCTGTTCGTAGCCGGCCCAGAGATTACTAATGGTAATGATCGTTGACATATACAAGCAATTACTGATTTAAAACTGTGGCCATTTTTTGGGAAACTTGTCGCAGGTTTTCACTCCAATTTTGAGCAAAGGCACTAATAGGGATTACCTGTCCCCCAATTTCCCTCGCAATAGTTTCGGCACTTTTCTGGCTAAATTCTGGTTGAGCAAAAATAACTTTAATATTCTCTTTTTTTGCCTGTTTGATTAGTTGACTTAACTGGGCAGCACTCGGTTCATTGCCTTCGATTTCGATCGCAATCATCTCTAAACCGTAATCTTGGGCAAAATAGCCCCATTCGGGATGAAACACCATAAATTTTGGGTTTTTGACCCCTGCCAAGTTTTGCCGAATTTCTTGATCTAATGCGTCTAATTCCTGACGGAATTTTTCCAAGTTAGCCCGATAGATAGCTTCCTGACCCGGATCGAGTTGTGCTAGGGTTTGATAAATAGTCTCTGCTTGTGCTTTGACTCGTTTTGGTGATAACCAAATATGGGGATCTAGGGTGTTTTTTCCAGCTTGATGTTTTTCTTCCTTGCTGTGATCGTGATCATGTTCTGCTGTCAAAGGGATTTTATCTACTCCTTGACTGGTATCGACGATTAACATCTGTTGGTTAACACTGTTTAAGCGATCTTTCCAAGCATCTTCTAAGGATACACCGATTTTAAAGTAGGCTTGCGATTGGGCTGTGGTTTTTAATTGTTCGGGTTTTGGTTCATAGGTGTGGGGATCTGTCCCGGGTTGAATCATGGCATTAACACTGACTCTATCACCGCCGATGCGTTTGACAAAATATTCCTGCGGTACGATGCTGACCGTCACCTGCAAGGGTGTCGTTGTTTCCTTTTCCTTGACCGAGGGACCACTACAAGCTGTTAAGCTGGCTATAGTCATTGTTAAAGCGATCGCTGTTAACTGGAAATTTTTACCCATCGGATTAACTGAGTCTGATTATGATTCTCATCTTATCACAGTCGGTGAGAATCGTTATCATTCTGAAAATATCTCGGTATATATGTACTGGGTTTTCGTCCTTCGATCTTTTGCTCCCAATTAAAAAATTTTTTCTTGCTAACTAGGGCTTGACATGATATTATATAGATAATGGAAAATCCGTGCGCCTGCGACCCCCCTCTGGTCAAGTCAAATAAAGCCCAAAAAAATTAGCCCCAAAAAGTAGTCGGTGAACTGAAAACTCACAACTGATAACTGATAAGCTGTTGACTAGGTAGGGAAGCACAATTATTTGTCGGATGGGTTAGCGCACTTCGTGATCCTTGGGGGTGTTGGGTTTCATGCTTCAACCCAACCTACGTTCGTCTTATATTTAATTCCACCCACCCACTTATCTAAATTACTCGTTAAGACTGCACCGGAGTGCCAGAGTTGGGAGAGGAAGCCTGAGCATTTGTACTAAAAATCCCCATAGGCAGTTTAAATTCAGTAGAGCTTAACTAAAAACCGAGAGCCGATCACTAAAAAATGACTTTTGCCTCCGTTGTTCGCAACATTGAAAAATCGCCTCTAACTGCCGAACTTATCCAAAAACTGGAGAAAAATGGCAATTTAACCCTAACTGGTCTTGCCCGCTTACCGAAAGGATTAATAAGCACAGCTTTTGCCCGTTGTCAAGGAAAAAATCTTTTAATTATCTGTGCCAATTTAGAAGAAGCGGCACGTTGGGCTGCCCAATTAGAAGCGATGACGTGGAAAGGTGTTTTCTTTTATCCCACCTCGGAAGCTTGCCCCTACGAGACATTTAATCGGGAATCCGAGATGATTTGGGGACAGATGCAGGTATTATCGGCAATCAGTCATCAAGATGCCGGAATTGCGATCGTTACCACCGAAAAGGCCCTGCAGCCCCATTTACCCCCTAGGGAGGTTTTCGAGAAATATAGCGATAATTTTGAGATAGGAACGATTATAGAAGCCAAAAACCTCGATCTAACCCTAGCTAGATTAGGATATCAACGGGTTTCACTGGTAGAAACCGAAGGGCAATGGAGTCGTCGCGGCGATATCGTTGATATTTTCCCAGTTTCGGCAGAATTACCAGTCAGGTTAGAATTTTTCGGCGATGAATTGGAAAAATTGCGAGAATTTGACCCTGCAACCCAAAGATCGCTGGATTCTATCCCCAATCTGCTTCTTACTCCCACTAGCTTCGCGGCGATGATTGCCCCTTCTCTCCCCCCGACAGTGGCCGATTATCTAGGGGCTGAAGATCGAGAAAAATTGGCTAATGGCATTTATCCAGAGGGAATTGAGCGATTTTTAGGCTTGGCCTTCCGTCAAGCTGCTTCTTTATTGGATTATCTCCCCGAAAATACTCTTATTGCCTTTGATGAACTGGAAAGCTGTCAAGCTAGAAGCGAGCGCTGGATAGAATATATTGGGGAACGCTGGCAAGAGATAGAACCACCTTTACCGAAAATTCACCGTTCTTTTGGCGAATCTCTGGAAATATCGCCCAAATTTCCCCATCTCTACCTCTCGGAAATAGACGATCACCTGTCCGAAAATAGCCTTAATCTCTCCAGTCGTCCGATTCCCACCAATGCGGGGCAATTCGCCAAACTAGCGGAAATTTTACGGGGAAAAAGAGAGATTTATAGCGGTATTAAAGTAAATAAGTATGCTACATGGTTAATATCTGCCCAACCCTCCCGCACAGTCTCGTTATTACAGGAACACGACTGCCCGGCCCAATTTATCCCCAATCCCCTTGATTTTGGGGCGATCGAGCGCTTAATAATTCAAAACACCGCTACAGCCCTAAAATACTCAGGATTAGCTGAATTAGAAGGTTTTATTCTCCCCACCTATCGCATAGTCGTCGTTAGCGATCGAGAGTTCTTCGGGCAACATCTTTTAAATACTGCCGGTTACGTCCGCAAACGTCGGCAAGCAGCCTCGGTACAGGTGGACGTGAATAAACTCCGTCCCCTCGATTTTGTAGTACATAAACACCATGGCATCGGGCAGTTTATCAAACTAGAAAAGCAGGAAAGCATAATTAGCGGAGTAGTGCAAGGTCGAGATTATCTAGTTATTAAGTATGCCGATGGATTATTGCGGGTTCCTGCCGATTCTCTCGATAATCTCTCCCGTTATCGTCATACAGGTAGTCAAGCGCCTGAATTACATAAAATCTCTGGCAAAGCGTGGGAAGCGACGAAAGCCCGCGTCAGGAAGTCGGTTAAGAAGTTAGCGGTTGATTTAATCAATATTTACGCCCAACGCGCCCAAAAATCGGGTTTTGCCTATCCGATGGATAATCCCTGGCAGCGGGAGTTAGAGGATTCTTTTCCCTACCAACCCACTGCTGATCAACTGAAAGCGATACAGGATGTGAAACGGGATTTAGAAAGCGATCGCCCGATGGATCGATTAGTCTGTGGGGATGTGGGTTTTGGTAAGACAGAAGTGGCCATTCGTGCTATTTTTAAAGCTGTCACCACGGGTCATAAACAGGTGGCTTTATTAGCACCAACAACGATTTTAACCCAACAACATTATCACACCCTGAAAGAACGTTTTGCTCCCTATCCCATTAATGTGGGTTTATTAAATCGTTTTCGCACCAATTCCGAGAAAAAAGATATCGTCCAGCGCTTGAAAACGGGGGAATTGGATATAGTAGTGGGTACTCAGTTGTTATTGAGTAAAGCGGTGGAGTTTAAAGATTTAGGATTATTGGTAATTGATGAAGAACAGCGTTTTGGGGTCAATCAAAAGGAAAAAATTAAGGCTTTTAAAAGTAATATTGATGTGTTAACTTTGAGTGCGACACCGATTCCCCGGACTCTTTATATGTCCCTTTCTGGGGTGCGAGAAATGAGTTTAATTACCACACCTCCCCCCTCTCGTCGTCCCATCCAAACCCACCTTTCTAGTTATAATTCTGATGTGATTAGAACGGCAATTCGCAATGAATTGGATCGGGGGGGACAGATTTTTTATGTAGTACCCAGAATCGAGGGAATTGAAGAAAAAGCGGCAGCAATTCAAGGGATGATTCCGGGTGCTAGAATTGCCATCGGCCACGGTCGTATGGATGAGTCCGAATTAGAGACCACCATGTTAGCTTTTAATAATGGGGAAGCGGATATCTTAGTCTGTACGACTATTGTGGAGTCGGGGTTAGATATTCCCAGAGTTAACACGATTATCATTGAAGATGCCCAAAAATTCGGTTTAGCGCAACTCTATCAACTGCGGGGACGGGTGGGGCGATCGGGAGTACAAGCGCACGCTTGGTTACTTTATCCGGCCAAGGGAGAACTAACAGAAACCGCTCGGGAAAGATTAAAGGCAATTCAAGAATTTACCCAGTTAGGATCGGGGTATCAATTAGCAACTAGGGATCTGGAAATTCGCGGTGCGGGTAACTTATTGGGTGCGGAACAATCGGGACAAATGGAAGCGATCGGTTTTGATCTATATATGGAAATGTTACAGGAAGCTTTGCGGGAAATTCAAGGTCAAGAAATTCCTCAAGTGGAGGATACCCAAATCGATCTGAAATTGACGGCATTTATTCCTAATGATTATATATCAGATCTGGAGCAGAAAATGGATGTCTATCGGGCGATCGCTACTGCCAATTCTCAGAAAAATTTAGGACAAATTGCCGCCGATTTAGTCGATAGATACGGGGCAATTCCTGCACCGGTGGCACAATTATTTAAGGTAATCGAGTTAAAACATCTGGCTAAATCCCTCGGTTTTTCGCGCATTAAACCCGATGGAAAACAGCATATTATCCTAGAAACTCCCATGGAGGAACCAGCTTGGAAATTATTACAAGAACACCTACCCCAACATATACGATCACGCTTTGTTTATAGTCCCAAACAGGTGACGGTTAGGGGTCTAGGATTGGTAAAACCACCACAGCAGTTAGATAGTTTATTGGAGTGGTTAGCTAAGTGTAAAGATGGCCTACCGACGGGAATTAGACTAAATCCTGTTTAAAAGGTATAGGAGAGCGGGAAGTGGGGAGTGGGGAGAAGATAATCGATAAGAGTCTAACTGCTATAAAAAGCACCTCATGTCTATGAGGTGCTTTGGGAACGGAGAGAGAGGGATTCGAACCCTCGTTAAAGTTACCCCTAAACAGCATTTCCAGTGCTGCGCCTTCAACCGCTCGGCCATCTCTCCAATTAAGGTCACGATCATCAATCCTACAGCAAATGCTGCCGATCTGTCAAATTATTTTTCTTTTTCCGACGATGGCCGCTCAGGTTATACTTCATCTTGACGGGAAACGCTATCAGTTAAGCAGACCCTAGATATTGATTTAAGATTGCGGCCGTAGCTAGACCAGTTTTTTGCCAACTAAACTCATTGGCTCGTTTTTTGCCTAGATGACTTAATTTTGAGTGTAATTGTCGATCTTGAGCGATAATTTTCAGGGCATCGGCTAGGGCCTCGACTCGATAGGGATCGATTAAAATTGCCGCTGTTGCCGTGACTTCGGGCAACGATGACAAATTTGAGGTAATGACGGGTGTACCGCAGGCCATAGCCTCTAAAACGGGCAATCCGAAGCCTTCCCAGAGACTAGGGAAGACTAAAGCAGTGGCTTGAGTGATAACTTTGGGTAGGTGATCGTAGGGGATATAATCGAGAAATTTAATGCGATCGCTGACGGCTAATTCTTGCGCTTGTTGTTGTAAATTGGGGGTATAACGGCGATCAAAGCTGCCGGCAATCCAAAGACGATAATCGCTTAAATCTGGGGGCAGTTGGGCAAAAGCGGCGATTAAACGCGGTAAATTTTTATAGGGATTGGGACGACCGAGATAGAGAAAATAGGGATGCTCTGGCTTATTATCTTGAATAGGGCGAAAGTGATGATGATCGTAGGCTAGGGGAATAGAAGTAATTTTATCGGCGGGAATTTGATAATATTCAGTGATATCTTTGGCCGTTGCCTGAGAGTTACAGATAATATGTTTTGCCTGTTGTAATACCTGCGGCACATAATAACGGAAATAGTGAGTTAAGGGGGAAGTAAAACTGGGAAACCGCAGGGGAATTAAATCGTGTACCATGACGACAAAGCGACAGGGAGAATTTATCGGCGCTTCTGGAAGGGGAGAAAAGAGTAAATTGGCCTTTAATTGTCGGTAAATTGACGATAACCGAAACTGAGTCCAGAGTAAGCGTTTTAAATGACCTTTCGCTCCTCGATCGGGGGCGAGACCCTTGGGGATAGAATAACAGTTAAAGTCGGGATAGCTATTAGTTGTTAGTAGGGTTGGTTCTAAATTTTTCAGGTAGGGTAAGAGGTTAAGAATGTAGGTACTGATTCCCGTGGGTTGGGGAAAAAGTACCGAGAGATTAATTAATAATTTAGGCTGTGTATTCACTAATTACCCTGTTGATATTTGCTGAGAATTTCTGAGATATATTGGTAGCCTTCCAGTCCAATTGATTTAATCAGGGAGGAACGTTCCAGACTGAAAGTTTGTTCAAAAGCTGCGATATTTTTGCCGCGAATAACCGTTAATAGACTAGCAGCTTGTCGCCATTCTACTGCACCGATTTCGTGTAGCCAATACATTCCTAGAGAACCCATATAAATTGCCTGTTCAAAATTCTTGTCTTGATAGTAAGCTTCGCCTAAATAAGTTAGTAATAAACCTTGCAGATATACATCTCCGTAGTATTTGGCCGATTCCAATCCTTGCAGGAGAATATTAATAGCTTCTTGGGGTCTTTCGAGGACAAGATATGCTAGACCTAAACTGCTACAACAAAGAGATTTACTCTGCCAATCTTGGAGACTTTCCGCTAACTTTAATCCCTGTTTTAAATACTCGATCGAACTTTGATAAATTTCGGGATCGTATCTCTCTAACTGTTGCGCTTCCTGTACCTGACTATAACCCAAATTAGCTAAAGCGTTAGCCTGTCCTAAACTATTACCCTGTTGACGACTTAAAATTAAAGCTCTCTGACTTAAATTAATCGCTTCTGCATAGTTTTTCTGGATAGCATTGAGACGGGATAAATGGTTTAAATTAGCTATTTCACAAGCATAATCCTGTTGTTGACGGGCAATTTCTAAAGCTTGTTGATGACATTCTCTGGCCTGTCGATAGTCGCCGCGAATGCGATTAGAATAGGCAATTAAAGTTAAAATTCTCGCCTTTTCTCCCGTGCCTTCCACATAACGCAGAGGAATTGATAAATAGTCTAACGCATCCTTGAGATAACTGCCAGAAAAGGAGGCAAAAATTCCCCCGTATAAAGGAAAATAATCCCGTTGAGCAAAGGTTCTCAGAATTTGTAAAGCCATCTGAAAACAGCCACGACTATAGAGGGAATTTTTACTAACTTGCTCGAAACTATTGGTTAACAGCGACCAAATTAAAGCAAAGGTGAGAAAGGTAGAGATGGATAATTTGGCTCCTAATTTTTCGCTATAGATGCGCTGATCAAAAAAGTTAATTAGTCCTCTTTGGATATATTGAAAAACAATAGCAGTTTCTACCCAATCGGTTAAAGTTAAATCCTGAGTGAGAGGATCAAAAGCTTGTTGATTAGCTAAACTTTCTAATACTCGTTTTAACCAAGAGGGATTAACTTTACTTGCCCAAATTTGCCAAGGAGTCACTCGCTCATTATCATTAGTAAAACCAAGATTGCGATTTTGTTCGTAGAGCCAACTGGTGAGATAACTCGATAAATTTGACCAAGTATTTAACCCCAGATTAATCCCCGTGGCAATTTGCCATAAATCCGCTTCTCCCCGCTGCTGAGAAACTGTCTGTAAATGCTTGGCTAACTGTTGTAATTGTTCTAGGGTTAAAGCATTATTTTGATTGGGATCAATTAAATTTACTAAAGTCAGTAAACGATCCTCTCGATCGATTTTCACAAGATTATCGATCGCCGCTGCAGTGAGAGAATTTTGCTGATTGGTTTTTTGATATTTTTCCCATTCACTTTCGATCGTTTCCAAGGCCCGCAAAACCCTAGTCGCTTTAATTTTTGTTTCTAACTGTGAGCGAGTAACGATTATTTTTTCGGTTAAACAACGCTCAAAAATTTCTCCTGTGCCATTTTTTACTGCCTCGGCTAAAAGGTTATAAACCTGTGATTTAGCCCTAATTTTTCCTTCTAAAGTTAGATTGACAATGCGCTCAATTAGTGCATTATAAGTTTCGTTGAAGTTATCTCTATTTTCTGTCATAGGGGGTTTTTCAGTTATCAGTAAACAGTAAACAGTAATTAGGGTCTGCGGCAAAAAGTTTTTCGGTGGGGGTTGGGGGTTGGGGGTTGG
>VYLW01000022.1_pt1 | contig 22513 bp, 24 predicted proteins | sample 5114201 | NCBI WGS metagenome assembly VYLW01 (sample SAMN12291793, study PRJNA351875) | freshwater metagenome | isolation source: freshwater lake | place: USA: Michigan, Sherman Lake | collected 2011-08-08
TGATTACTGGCGAGATCATTCAGCCAACGAACGCACCTATCTGTCTTGGATGCGCGCCTCGATCGCTTTGATGGGTTTTGGTCTGGTCATTTTGCGTTTACGGACGGCATCTTCGTCATCTCTAGGACTAGGTTGGTTGTTGGGTTTTGTCTTCGCTATGGTGGGATTATTAACCGTTGTCATCGCCACGCGCCGATATTTTCTCATCCGTCGGGCGATCGATAGTAATAGCTACGAACCTGCTCAAGTCTGGATTATTTGCTTTAGTATAGCGATCGCTTGTCTAGGGTCGGGAATTCTCTATTTTGTCGCCACCAGTCCCGATAGCGGTGGAGTGGAAAGCATCGGTTTCGATTAAAACCCCATCCTCGGACGGAGCGGGATGGGGAGAAAATTGCTCGATACAGGTGGTAAAATCCAGATAACTACTTAGAATTACCCATTTTCCGACCTTTCCCAAGAAGGGGCAAAAGGTGGACAAATTAAAGGACAGGCGCGCCAATGACTGTGAACAGGGACTCCCAAGCGTTGACAATAGCCATTTCCTCTCCCCTGAAACTTATAAAACCGACAGTAACGACAGGTAGAGGAACAAGTAGCAACTTTCGGGAGAGGATTTCCCGGGGATTCGATCGCTGTTAGTTTTGGGGATAGGGTGGAAATGGTGTCTAGCAAGGAAGTCTCCAAGGCTAACGGGGTTCACTAGCGACTCTTACCGTACCTAGTCACAAATTATGTCACAGTCGCCCATTGTCCCGGAGTATAACGGTTGACACGCTCCTAAAAAATTGAGAAAATCCCTTGCTGCTAGACTTATTCCACCACAACACGCCTAGAAAAGCCCCAACTTAACGAGATCGCCACCATCAACTTAGGTACGGGACAAGCATAAAAGCAAATATTCTTAATTGTCGTTTTAATAAATAGGGTCTGCTGAAAAAGTTTTTCGGTGGGGGTAGGAGTCAGGAGTCAGGAGTCAGGAGTCAGGAGTTTCAGGCTTTGTTGCCCTTGTTTTTTGTACCAAGCGATGTACTATTTTCGCAGCACTAACATCGGACTTTAACAGGTCAAAAGCTTTATTTTAAAAGGGTTTTACCATTATTCAGCAAGCCCTAAATAAAAGTGATGGAACGGCGAGGGAGTTTCCCAGCTTTGCATAAAGGGAATTTATGGATTTGAAAACAAAGAATATTTGTTTTTATTAAAGCCATTGCCTAGAGTGAAAACAGAGACTCAAAAAGATCACTCAAGGAGATCAAAAACGATGAAACCGACGCTATTGACAGCCTTCTGTCTATTGCTAATCACAGTTTTTTCTTGCTTCCACCCTGCCATCGCTAGGGCCGTTGCCCCCACTGGCGGCGCACCGGCAAAAATTACTCTGGTCGAGCCGGCTGCCGCCGATAATCTGCAAAAACTACAGGAAACTAACGCCTGTGTCGGTTGTGACTTTAACGGAATTAGCCTCAAAGATTTAAACTTGTCCTCGGCCAATCTAGAAGGAGCAAACCTCAGCCAAACGGATCTAGAAAGAACCAACCTACAGGGTGCTAACCTCAAAGGGACTAATCTCCAGGGAGCCGACCTCGGCAAAACTCTCCTAGCGGGAGCCGATTTAAGCGGGGCCAATCTCTTAGGTGCAGATTTAGAAAAAGCCAACCTGCAAGGAGCAAACTTAACCAACGCCAATCTGCAAAAAGCTGACTTAGAGAAAGCCAATCTCACTAATGCTCGGTTAGAAGGTGCTAACCTGCAAGATGCGGACGGTGAAGGGGCGATCGGTGTCGATCCCAATCTGTTCTAAAAAAAGTTTTTATGGCAGAATCAAGTTTTAGCGGTTTTCAAGGAGAGCGATATCTATGGAAATTACTCCTTTTTCTCAGCGATCGCTAGATGGGGAGGGATCGGAAATGCTGCTAGACTTTAAAAAAGCCCATCAGCAAGATTTAAAGGCAATTGCCGAGATTTTGGCAAGAATTAGCCACCAATCACCAGAAAAGGTAGAAATTCTCTTGGAGAAAATGCTAAAACAACTGATAGAGCCAAAAACACCTTTTTACGAGACGGCAACACCGACGGAACGGGCGCAAGCTTTTCGGGATTGGGCAAGTAGTCACGATCGAGGCAGCGCACTTTTATCCGACTATGCCGTAAGTCGCGATAGTATCTATGACGATGAGTGACTGTGACTTTTTTAGTTGATACTAATGTCTTATTGCGAAGTGCGGAACCCGATCACATCATGTATGGCGATGCTGTGGGTGCGACAAGTCTATTATTGGGACAAGGAGAAAAACTCTATATCGCACCACAGAATTTAATCGAGTTTTGGAACGTTTACACCCGTCCAATTAATAGAAATGGTTTAGGACGCACAGTGGCCGCAGCCAAGGCGGAAATCGATCGCCTAAAGTCACTTTTTCCCATTATTGACGATCTGCCCGCTATTTATCCCGAATGGGAACGCTTGGTCTTCACCTATTCAGTCAAGGGTGTGCAGGTACATGATGCGAAGCTAGTAGCAGCCATGTGCGTTCATGACCTTACACACATTCTGACCTTTAATGTTGACGATTTTAGCCGTTACCCGGAAATAATCGCTGTTCATCCTGCGACCGTCAGGTGCTAACAATAAGGGTGACTTTTAAGCAAAAACGCGAGCATCCCGAGGACGAACATAAACTTGCTCCCCGACTTGGAGGTGCAGTTGAGCCAGTTGTTCTCGATTCAGATGGGCAATCAGGAGAGAGCGATCCGGTAGAATTAATTCCACATCGATGGCCCAACCCAGATGGATAATGCGCTCGACTTTTGCCTCAATGCTAGACCCATTGGGAAAAGAGAGAATTTCTAGGTCGTGGGGACGAATGAAAATCTTGACTCCGTTAGTACCCCCTCCGAGCTGCTCGAACAGTGCAGCCGAGGTCGGTGGCAAAACATTCACCCGGCCAATAAAACTCATCACAAAAGCAGAGGCAGGATGATCGTACACCTGATCGGGAGTCCCCACCTGTTCGATTTTACCCGCATTGAAAATTACGATCTCGTCGGCCACTTCCATGGCTTCCTCCTGGTCGTGGGTGACAAAAACACTGGTGACATGAACCTCCTCGTGTAACTGCCGCAACCAAACCCTTAGCTCTTTTCTAACTTTGGCATCCAAGGCCCCAAAAGGCTCATCTAATAATAATACTTCCGGTTCCACCGCTAAAGCCCGGGCCAGGGCAACCCGTTGACGTTGACCCCCGGATAGTTGGGACGGATAGCGATCGCCTAATCCCTGCAATTGAATTAAACTCAAGAGATTGTCCACTCGTTTTTGAATGTAGTTCGGGGCAGCTTTGCGAATATTTAAACCGAAAGCGATATTCTGACGCACCGTCAGGTGTTTAAAAAGCGCATAATGCTGAAAAACAAAGCCAATATTCCTTTTTCTGACATTTAAATTGGTTGTGTCTTTGCCGTTGATGATAATTTTGCCTGTGTCGGGAGGTTCTAATCCTGCGATCGCTCTCAGGAGAGTGGTTTTTCCTGAACCGGACGGCCCCAGCAGTGCCACCAGACGATTCGATTTGATCTCTAGGTTGATGTTGTCTAAAGCGGTAAAGGTGCCGAATTGTTTCGATACTCGCTCGATGATGATGCTCACGGTAGCTAATCCTCTGGCAAAAAAATGTATAGGGTTTGACAGTATTTTAACTATGATTCAATCGCAATCGTATTAAAATACACTCATATTTTACAAGATAGCAAGAAAATTAAGTTTCGATTCGGAGATTACTGGTTGTAAACAGAGACTAAAAAGATTAAACAGCGATAAAAGCTTACTATTACTGTTTTTTGCTCTTTTAAAGGCTTAATTAACTAATTTTGTCCCTTAACGACCAGAAACGCACCGGAGAAAAGAGACAACTGAGGCAAAAATGGACTATTCTTTATTGACAATATTTAGCTTTTTTATCGGAATTGTCGTGGGATTAACGGGAATTGGCGGTTCATCCTTGATTACACCCCTATTGATCTTTGTATTTCAGGTTCCCGCTACCACCGCAGTGGGTTCCGATGTGGTAGCGGCCGGGTTGATGAAAGTGGTCGGCACTGTTCGTCACTGGCAACAGCAAACGATCGAGTTAGAAGTGGTAAAATGGCTAGTAATTGGCAGTGTACCCGGTTCTCTGTTAGGATTAGTCGGTTTTCGCTATTTTCAGCAGAATAGCTCCCTCAATCTCGATCAATGGTTGCCTCATATCATCGGTCTTGTCTTGATGATCGTGACTGTCCTAGCGGCCCTGGAACTACTAATCTCCTTATTTTTTCCCGATTTGTCCCCTTGGTCCTGGCCAAAATTAGATTTAACCACTCGATCGGGTCAGATAAAAACAACGGTATTAGGGGCAATTTTAGGCTATTTGGTCGGTTTAACCAGTATTTCCAGTGGTTCCTTATTTGCATTGGTCTTGATGACCTTTTTTCAGCTTGATTCTCGCAAATTAGTCGGTACAGATCTATCGCAAGCTTCCATCCTCTTAACTTGTACTTCCATCGGTCATCTGGGATTAGGAACGGTAGATTGGAATCTGGTACTTCCCATCTGGTTGGGTGGGATACCGGGGGTAGTAGTGGGAGCAAGATTATCGGAATATTTGCCCAAAAATGCCCTAAAAATACTGCTTTATAGTCTTCTGGTCACGGTCAGTTGGCGCTTACTCCAACCAACCTAATCCCCAGAGTTTACTCGAAAGTCATCATACTACCCATCAACAGATCGGGACTGGTGGCGACAAAATAGATAATTCCCGCACCGAGAATAACGATCGCTAAACTAAATAGTAGCACCCATCGATCGGCTGGTTCGTAGGTATCTTCATCTATATCTCGTCTGACTGTAAAATAATGGGCTGTGGTCAAAAATACGGTCAATAAACCCACTAAAGCAAACATTAAGCCTAATTTCCAGCCATAACCTGGCCGGGGAACCAGAGGAGGATGAAAGGCCCGTAAGCGCAGAATAACCATACCAAAACCCATTAATGCGATCGCTGTTCGCATCCAAGACAGATAGGTGCGTTCATTGGCCAGATGATCGCGGACTCGATTGGGATTGACTTTTTTCGGTTTAATGCTGGTCTTGCTTTCCGTCACTGGCGATTTGAGAAAAAATAACATGATCGAGATGGCTACGGTCAAGAAGATGATGTTATTGTATGGCACTTGAGTTATAGATGGTATTGAAAAAATCTAAAATCTCTTTTTAGATGTATTTGTATTGAATCAAAAATTAAATAGGGTTTGCTGAATAAATCTAAAAACATTGTTCGATAAGACTTTTAGACCTTTTTGAAATCCAAAAGTACCGGCCATTGGAGTGATCGAGGGGAAAATTCCGGGACTTTTTCCCTGAAAATGGGTAAAACCCTACACCCTACACCCTACACCCTACACCCTACACCCTGCCCCCACCAACAAACTTTTTGCCGCAAACCCTAAATAGATTTGGGTTGCTGCTGGAGAAGCGTCCATCCATAGCTTAAGGACAAGGCCAAGAAAGCGAGGGGAAGACTTTCCTTGATCATAAACACACCCAAACCGATCAACACACAGGGGACAAAGTGGCTACCGTGACTGGTAATTAAATTAGCGATCGCCGGTAATTTAGTCAACTGATGAGCAGTAAAACACCAAACACCCACCAAGATCAGAAAAACGCTGACGATAGTGACTAAATTTGGCCAGGCATTACTAGCGAACAGCGGCAGATAAATGCCGATATTATCACTGCCATTGGCGATGGTAATTGCCGCCACAGCGCAGGTTTGAGGGGAAAACCAGGCCGCCAAAGGAGAAGACGGTGCTGATTCTACAGCCACCTCCAGATGATTATCCGTCTCGGTTTCTTCTCGCTGCCAGAGACTCCGAATCCCGAAAATCACCGGCAACAGGCCGAGAAAACGAATCCACTGAGCCGGAATCAAGAAACTCCCGAAAAAGCCGCTTAAACTAGCCAAAATCAGCAGGATAAAGCCTAAATACTGACCGATAACGATATGACGACGGCGAAAAAGTTTATTGACTTGGGTAAAAAGAATCGTCAAAATCAGGATGTCATCGAGATTAGTGGCAATAAACGCCGCTATTGCTGTGGATATGGCAGTAATCATGGTAGTCATAGCATTTTTTTCTTAATCGGCTCTTCTGGTCTCGATCGCCCTACTTCTACTCTAGAAAGAGCCATTAATAAAATCAAATATTCTTTCTTGTTGATTTAATAAATTAAAATGATGGAAAGACCAATAGAGACAAAAAACCGATTGCCATGGCCAGAATGACCCTAGATCAACTAGAAATCTTTCTAGCGACTGCCGAACATCTCCACTTCACCAAAGCAGCAGAAGCTTTATATATCACCCAACCGGCCGTGAGTGCCGCCATTGCCTCCCTAGAAAGTGAATACGGGGTGAAATTATTCCATCGCGTCGGTCGTCACATCGAGATCACGGAAACAGGACGTTTATTGCAATTAGAAGCGCAACGCATTTTTACCCAGGTAGCTTTGACAGAAAGGGGATTGCGGGAACTTAACGACTTGCAACGGGGAGAACTGCAATTAGGATCGAGTTTGACTATTGGTAACTATTGGCTGCCGGCAAAAATTAGCGATTTTCAGGAGCGCTATCCGGCAATTAAGATCAATTGCACCCTAGCTAATACGGAAGAAATCTGTCTGGGTACGGCTAACGGACGTTTTGACTTAGCATTAATCGAGGGAGAAGTCAAGAGTGATTTAACACATTGTTTAGAACAGGAGATCGTCGGCAGCGATCGCCTATTAATTATTGTCGGACGTTCTCATCCTTGGTATAAAAGAGAAGCGATCGAATTACCAGAATTAGTGGAAACCCCTTGGGTAATGCGAGAATCGGGATCGGGAACTCAACAAAGATTCGAGGAAGCTTTACAGAATTGGGGCATCGATTTACGGACATTAAAGGTGACTTTGGTGTTAAATACCGGAGAAATGGTGAAGGCAATCATCGAGAATAGTTCGGCAGCTGCCGGCATTTCCGAATTGATGGTTCAAAAGGAATTAGAATTAGGCACATTGCGATCGATTCGAGTCATCGATACTTCTGGTTTATACCCCCGCTATCTCGAATTTATGCGCCCTTTTTTAAAAATAAAACACCGTCAGCGCTTTCAACCCCGCGTCTGTCAAGTTTTCGAGCAGATGTTGTAATCTGATAGCAATCACCGAAAATTAACCCCTTTCCTTCTAGTCCTTATTACAGATTTTTGGAGATTTCTATTCTTTTTTTACTCTCTCCCTTCAATAATTTTAATTTCTTCCTCGCTTAATCCATAGAGTTTATAAACAATTAGATCAATCAATCAGTAAGGTGCGTTCCCCCTAGTCGATTAGTTGCATAGTCGGAGTTGCAGTGGGGAACGCACCCTACGAAATCTCTTGGTTCGTTTAGTCTAATTTAAACTCTGTAACATTGCCTTTCCCGTCAGTATTACAGTAACCAGAGACTTTTTTCTTCGGCACAGACCAATTGTAGCTTAATCCACCTCGGTTGATATCTTGGAGTGTTGTTTCTCCCGCATCAATAGAAGACTGAAGTGTTGCGCCGAGAGTCACATTAATATCGGACATCGAAACGTCGCTTCCCATATGGGAAACAACGGCATTTTTGCAATTGCGACCCCAAGCAGCAATACGAGCCTCAATTTTGGCATCGTCGTTGGCGCTTCCCGGCTTCATCCAGGTTAACCCAAAAGAAACAGAAAAGAGCACAGTTAGGGTGGCGAGAGAAAGAAGTTTTTTCATGGCTAAAGTATTCGAGCAATCAATCTAATTTTGAAGGACACCGAGTAGAATACCTCATAGAGCGTAAAATAGACCAGATTTTTTCCCGTCGCTTATTAATTATAGTTGGCTGAATGAAAGTGAAATATAAACGAGAGAATGGTTTTGGTGTCCTGTTTCGTCGCGGAACAGGTGCGAGATTTTGAGCGATAGCAGCGAATTGCGTTCGCTTCGTTCAAAAACCTTCCTCCTAACCGTTCATAAAGCTATGCAAGGGAAATTATCTTTGGCAAAAAAGAGAGATTAGGTATAAACCTCGACCTAATATTATCTCAGGCAATTGGGGTTCGCATATGAGCCAGAAGCTATAATTAATAACGTTTCCACCGATAGGAAAAAACAACTAAGTTTCTCCTGTCTGTGGAGATTCTAGATAGATAGTTTGATGTTCAATAAGAGGAAAATGGCGTGAACACAAATCACAACCAGAGTTATGGCCGGTTGAAATGGAAACCGTTGTCGGCGCGGGAAGCCCAGCACCTGAACGAACAGGGAGTTTCATCGTCAATCCCGCAGGGGCCGAAATTCCTTAAAGAGTTGCCCCCCAATAGCGCGGTGTACGAGCCGAAGCAGCCGATCACAAAGAAACTTAAAAAGCTCATCGACGATTACGCCTATGGGGGAGCCTTCCAGAGCGCGATCTGGACAGTAAGACAACAGCGCATCCCCGAACTCGATCGGATACACAACCTCTACCAATTTTACTATTACATCGATGCCCTGGTAACGTGGATTCCCGGGTTGCGGGTCTGGGAATGGCAGGGCGACATTTACCACGAACGCACAGATTATCTGCACCTGACGCAGTTCTATTACTACTTCAATCAGCCCGAACTCGTCTCCCTGCAAAGCCCGATCGCTCCCTTTACCGGTGAGGCTCTCACACCGCTATCCCTCTGGCTTCGGGAATTTGCGGTCGAATGGGGCGAATTTCTCGACACACCCGAATCGGCCAACTATCTCGTAACCTATAAGTTCGGGCCGGAATATACCTACCAGGACTACAATGGGGGCGAAAACGGGATCGAGAACTACAAGACATTCAACGAGTGGTTTTCCAGGACTTTCAAGGATATCGATCAACAGCGGCCGGTCGCCCAGCCAGACGATCCTCGGATTATCGTCTTCCCAGCCGAGTCCACTTTCGTCGGTCAATGGACTATCACCACTCCGGCGGGCGAGCCGATGCCCGCAGAGTCCTCAATCGTGGTCAAGCACGTCGAATGGCCTATCCCAGAACTCTTAAAGGGTTCCGAGTATGCCCACGATTTCGAGGGCGGCATTTTCGTTCACAGCTTTCTCAATGTCTTCGACTATCACCGGCAGCACGCCCCGGCAGCGGGCAGGATAATTGAGGCTAAATTTATCCCAGGACAGGTTTACCTGGATGTCCAACTTGACCTACTCGATGCTGAGGGACGTGCCGATGAAAACTCATCCTTGGCCAAGGTGGCCATGCCGCACCGTTATCTGGATGCACAGGATGCCACAGACTATCAGTTTGTGCAGTGCCGTGGGCTTTTTGTCCTGGAAACCGCTATCGGCAAGATCGCCGTGCTGCCCATTGGAATGGCACAAGTATCCTCCGTTGTGTTCGTCAAACCAGGGACGCAGGAACTCATCCGTCTTACCCAACAGGAAAAGAAGGGGCGATCTTATGATGAGCAGGTGGCACTGATCAACGAGAAGGTGCGCCAGGAGGTGGTCGGGAAAACGGTGTCGAAGGGCGAGATGATCTCGACTTTCCTCTTCGGCGGCTCGGACATCGTGATGGTATTCGAGCGTCAGTCCAACGTCAACATCACGGCTACGGTAGGTGTTCACTATCCGGTGCGGAGTCAGTACGCCTATTCAAATATCGCCAAACTGCTGTCGTTTTGAATGATGGGTTGAAGCAAAGGTTCTTCCAGTGCCTGGTTCACATCCAGGCGCAGAATTCCGAAAATTGATCAGGTAACAAGCCCACCCTTTCCAGGGGATGGAAATTAAGATAAAACCTTTGTGATTTCAAGCTATAGTCATTTCAGATAAGTCTGATACAGTCTAGACCGACAAAATCCTTAGGAACTCTGGGACTGATATTCTCAATCTTAATTGAAATGACTATACCTACAAGAGCGGCGAGAGGGAACGCACCTTACTGATTGTGGGCAATTTAGCCGACTTTTGTGGTTTCTTTTGTGGTGGATTGGCAGGGTTTGAGTTTGCGCTTGAGGGTTGAAGCTGCGCCGAGAGTACCGAGGGCAACCAACCCAAGAAGGGAATTGGGTTCGGGAACCGCTTTCATCGTCAGTGGCCCAGTTTTGACTAGACTATATTCTATGGGTGTGAAATCAAGGAAGATGGGTTTGACGGTGAAAAACTCACCCGAGCCAAGATAGTATTTATCGCGGGGTGTGGGAGCAGGGAAAATGAATTCGCCAGGTGCTGGCACGAAGGGCAGCACCTGCTCTCCAGGGGTGATCCCCGGCTCCACCCCACCTAGACCACCAAAGGCAAAGAGAAAGGTGGGCAAGTCATCGGCCGGGGTGTTCTTCCACCTCCACCAAAAGTCGGGTGCAAATTCCTCAACTACTGGCAAACCTATTGATAGATCAACTGGCTCCTCTGGGGCAACCGGCTCCTCTGGGGCAACCGGCTCCTCTGGGGCAACTGGCTCCTCTGGGGCAACTGGCTCCTCTGGGGCAACTGGCTCCTCTGGTGGGATATAGCTTGAATTCGTGGACTGACCGAAGGACCATACATCCGGCTTAAGCTTCTCTATCGCGGCTTGGGCATCGGCGAGATTAGCAGCCGCTCCATAGAAGATATTGAAAGTGCGGGACTCACCCGGGGCCAGATCACCAAAGGCAAAATCAAAGACGGAACCTTGGTCTGCCGGTCCTTTTTGGAAGAAATCGACATTGATGAAATTTCCACCCGCGTAAGTGCGCGGATCTGAACTTGCGAAGCCGTTGTTGCTGGCAAAGCGCACCTTGCCACCGGCGGATTCAAGATTGCTTTCCACCCCAAAGTGGCTCACATACTCATTAAACTCAGTGGCTGGCACATCCCAATCCATCACGCGGCGATAAACCACATCAGTAACTGTTTCCGTGCCGCTGTTTGTGATGGTGACGTTGCCTTGAAACACATTGGGGACTAAGGAAACACCGTAGAAGTGCCCAATGTCAACGGGATAGTCGGCCAATTGAATGAAAGAGGAGGCTGTTGTGGTCGTGGAACCAAAAGTCCCGCCCTTCAGCCCTCCGCTGCCTGAAGATTGATTCACCCAACCAGCCACGCGGCTGCCAAACGGATCAGTGACAGCCACGCCCCATCCTTCACAGAGACAACCTGGGGAGGTGGCATCCCGCCAGGTCCCATCGGGGAAGCGATAGGACAAGCCTGTCGCCCCTGCATTGACAGGACTGAAGCCTAATGGATCTGAAAAATTCAGATGGCCGGCATCATTCACGCCAAGAGCGACGGAGGCCAGAGATGGATCGGCATTGTTAAAGATCACCGCCCCTACCTCTGCCTGAGCCACTTGCGGTGACAAGGCATTAAGACCAGTCGCCAGTCCAAGTGCCGCGCCTGCAAGCAACGAATTAGACAAGTTCTTAATATTCATGAGAAACTAAAGGATTTTTACAAGTGGGAACGCTACCCTCGCAGCTGGGGCAGCCAGCTTATGCAGGGAAGATATTGAAATTTTGCCCCCCCCTCCGAACTATATCCTACAATAGATATAATTTTTAATAAATCTTTACATTCCTCTCTCCGACCAGCGACTCACCAAGACTTTATCCTCTTGTTGCCAGAAGACCTTATCGGTCTATACCGTTTTTAAATGTACGAATCAAGGGCTTCGCAGGCAGGCACGGATTCCCATTATACAAGAAGTATAAGGCAAGTCTCCGATTTTGTCAAGGGTTTTGGCCAAAAAAAAATCGCCTCTGGGAGGCGGGGGTGAAAGGTATCACCCCAACAGAAATATTAAACGCCAAAAGACTTACCACAGCCGCAGGTTTGACTGGCGTTGGGATTAGTGAATTGGAAACCACCGCCGATCATCGCGTTGCTGTAATCTAACATGAGACCGTAGAGATAGAGCAGGCTTTTTTTATCAGAGACAATTTTAAAGCCATCGTAATCGAAAACCTCATCTTGAGGGCCAATATTGCTAGGATGCTCAAAATCCATCATATAGGACATTCCCGAACAACCACCTTGACGCACACCCACGCGCAGACATAAATCCTTGCCCTGTTGCTCTTTGAGCATGGTAAGGTGTTTGAGGGCAGCCTCACTGAGTAAAATTCCTTTTCCTTGAATCTGAGTAGCTTGTGTCATCTTTAGCAGGAACTCCTAAACGCAGTTGAAGGGGATAGATACAATTTTGCCTTCTTCTGTTCATCTTAACGATAGTTGAGGGCTGATGACTGGATTACTGTTGACTTTTCCCAGTCTCGCAGGAGTTATAGGGCAAAAAAAGCAAAAAACTGGGATTATTAATTAAATAGCGTTGCCAGAGACGACTAGGTTCTTAAAACAAACCATAGAGCCATTCTCAGCCGATTTTCATCACCCAACCGGGTGCTTGAGACAATTCACCTTCCCTGGGGGGAGGAAAATCAAATCAGGAAAACACTGCTTTGAGGATGCCGAAAAAGCAGCCAGAAAATATCAAAAGAAATTCACCTTTCTAAGCGGAGATTAGCGCCACTGCTATCGGTGCGATAAACCCAAGTTTTTTGCTTATCAGTCAGAATAATTCGCCATCCTTGCACCAGTGCTTGGGTACAGAGTTCTCCCGGTTTAGCTAATCCTAAACAACCATCGGGCCAGGTTTGTGGTTGTGCTGCTTGAATTTGCAAGCGATTAACGGATATATTGGTTTTCCGACTCAAATCTTGACGGGTAGCGGCGATGACCGAATTAGGTGGCTCAGGATATGCTAAACTAGGTGGTGCTAAGAGGAGAGAAAGCAGGCTAATTAGCATTAAAGTGCCAGTTGATACCCGAACAATTCTCGTTTTACCGATTGGTACTTGCTGGCTTTGGCTAAAATTTTTTCTAGATATCATCTTTAGTCCTGTCTCTTTTCTGGGAGTGATAGTCTGAGCGAATCTTCCTGTTTATAACCAGTGTAACCGATACTATGTTCCCTCTCTGGTTTTCGAGCAGAAGCAGCACTCACTCTCAGTTTTCGTTGCCATCTCCTGAAAACTTCCGTCTCTTTAAGTGGCGATGGCGATTAAAATAGATGAGGATGAACTATCTTAGATGGATGGACTTATGTTATCTTTTTTCCTCCGTTGGTTGATTACCGCCGTCTCTTTATTGATTACAGCGCGAATAGTACCCGGTATAGAAATTAAAGATTTTACCGTGGCTTTGATAGCTGCTGTCGCTTTGGGTTTAATTAATGCTATCATTAGACCCCTGTTGATTCTTTTTACCCTGCCTTTAACCATTTTGACCCTAGGGTTATTTATTTTTGTGGTTAATGCCATTTCCTTTTCTTTAGCCTCCTATTTTATCAGTGGCTTTGAGGTAAAATCATTTTTTGCCGCTTTATTCGGTTCGATCGTGGTTTCGATCATTTCAGGAGTTTTAAATGGTTTTTTCGTTGACTAAAGTGGGCAATAATTCGTTTGTTTAAAACAGCTTGACTTACTCTGATCTAGAGACGTTGATTATAACAACGTCTCTCTAGTTTTTGGTAAATAGCGATAGTTTTTATTTGAGAATCAGGGAATTAATACTAAATCCGTTGAGTATAGGCTACTTATGAGGAGAGGCACTCATGCAAGAGGCAAAAGGCAAAAGGCAAAAGGGAGAATCAATAATCAGTTTTTAATAACCAGATTTAGTATAAATTGACAAAAAGATTGACAAAAATTATCGTTTGTGTTAAACAAGTTATATCGATTATTTACCAGAGGGCTTTAGGGTATGTTTATTATTTTATGTATGAGATCGCTTAGAACTACACCCAGAAAATCTCTACGGATTTACCGTGGCTTTTGTCGTTAAAAATCAGGAAAATTTAATCCCCAAATTTCCATATCCAGCACCGAGAGCAAGTTCAATTACTATTAGAATAGTAACTTTTTGTGAAGATTTGGCTAACCGGGATGATCCGATCAGACAAAACAAATATAATCATCTTAATTAGATGACTAATGAGCTTTCTCGATCATCTTTCCAGACAGCATAACTACAAGAGTGTAGAAGGGAATTGTTGAGCTAAGGAGATTAACTAATCTCAAGTCAATTTTTCTTGTCTGTGTTAGCTTGAGAGACACAATCATCGCAGCAAAAGTTTTTTCATTCAATTTAGAGGTTTTAAAATGACTAATAATCAGGAAAATCTTAGCAAAGAAAACAAAATTTATACAGTTCTCAGTATCGGTCAAAGAGGAGCAGGAAAAACAGTTTTCCTAGCGGCATCTTATCAGACTTTCAAAAATCAAGCAACTTCGGGAAATCTGGCTAATATTGTCTTCAGATCTCAAGAGGAAGAAAGCGAAGAAGATATTGAAAAAATTCTCAATTATGTCGCTAGAACAGGTCAATATCCCCCCGCCACTTTAAAAATCAGTAACTTTGATTTTAGTTTAGAGAAAAAAAGCGGTGATCGATCGGATAAAATAGCGACAATTCGCTGGTGGGATATACCGGGAGAAAGTTGTCAAATCTATAATTTAGCCTTTGTCAATATGGCTTTACAGGCTAATGCTTGTTTACTGTTTTTAGAAGCAGCAAGTTTATTAAATGATTCAGACAAGCATAATAATTACCTGAAAATTTTTCAAACCTTGATCGAGATAATTAACCATAATAAAACTAGGTTTAATTTAGGCATTATTATCAGCAAATGCGATCTAGTTGTCTCTGACCAAAAATGCTGGCAAAACCTACAATTAAAAGTCAAAGAATTAGAGCAAAAACTGCGAGAGCAAAAAGTTAATCACCGTTTTTTTTACTCAACAGTTTTAATTGATTCCCAGCAAGGCACACTGCAAGCAAATCAAGCTTTAGACTCCCTATCTTGGTTATTGTCTCAAATCGATCAACAACTGGTAAACTTTTCCTAAATGACCAGCACTATATCCGATCCATTTGCAGCAAGATTAGTAAAAAAATCTCTCAAAAATCTGCTGACTGCCTTATAACAGTCATCTTAATGGTGAGGTGTGAAGTTTTCGTTTTGGGGAGTCGGCACCAAATTAGGTGACAGTTCATCTTGAGGAGAAATGCCGTCAAATATCTCCCCAAAAACTAGAAACAAGACACAATTGTGTTAAAATTATTTATAACAGCGCACAGGAGTGCTTAAAGGTTACAGATCATGTCCTTGATCGTTGAACAACTGATTTATAGCAGTTTCTCACAACTGGGATTTAAATATATCGCTAGTGTCAATGTCCCCCTAGGGATTCAACAGTTTTTTTATCAACATATAGTCTCTCAGTTATGGGACACCTATAATCCTCCAGACAGGAAATTTAAAGGAGTCTATATCTATCAAATTGACTCCCATAACACCCTCTTTGGTTGGTTAATTAACGATGGTAAGGATGAATTTGGTCGTGGGGACATCCCCTACTTTCATTGTTATTATTTACAGAAACTACTCGACTCGAAACAACTGTTTAAAATCCTTGCCTGTCTAGAAGCAGGCCCCCTAAAACGTATTTCCAGAGATGAGGCTAAAATCTCCCTTGACCCCGTAATTTTAGCCGACAATTATCAGGCAAATGCCTTTGAATTAGGGATTAAACTTTCTAAAGATATTCGTCTGTTTAGCCACCGGCAACTGCGGGAAGAAAAACCCCTGCAATGGTTTATCTCCTCGAAAGAAACCAAAGAACGACAAAAACCCACCGATAATAACTATGATAACTCTAAAAATACCTTACCTAGGGAACCAAATTATCAGGTAGAAATTGCCAAAATCCTGCAAGAATTAGCCGAAAAACCGCTCGCTATTGAGGGGATCATGCTTGTTTCTCCCCAGGGTCAACCTTTGACTGATTCCATCGGCATGGAACACAATAGTGCTTTAATCTTAGCAGGAACAATGCTCTATCTTGCCAATAACACAAAAGAGGAATTAAGCTGGTCTGATCTGGAACAAATTGCTATTCGCAGTCCCCAGGGTCATCTGATCTTAACCCCTTGCAGTGACCAAGCTTTTCTTTTAGTGAAAACTGGCAAAACGATCACGGGATTGTTAGAGGTAGAAATCCAGAAAACTCGCTCAAAATTACAAAAAATTCTCGCTATCTCTAACCCCACCACCCAAACTCCTCTCTTAAATCCCGCAGCTAATCCCTTCCTTGATTCCGTTGTAGAAGAATTCGAGATCGTCCTCGAAACCGAAGATAATAACAATGCAGATATTCGTTACCGGGGCAGACCAATTCAGTAATCAGTAATCAGTAATCAGTAATCAGTAATCAGTAATCAGGAGACAGGAGACAGGAGACAGGAGACAGGAGACAGGAGATTATTTTTATTTATACTTCCCACACCCTACACCCTACACCCTACACCCTACACCCTACACCCTACACCCCACACCCTACACCCTACACCCTACACCCTACACCCCACACCCTACACCCTACACCCTGATCACTAAAAACCGATGAACCAATTAAACTTAGAAGTTGCGGGAAAAAAAGAACGTTTAGATGCTTGGATGGGGTCACAATTGCCCGATTTATCGAGATCGAGGCTGCAAAAACTGATAGAACAGGGATATATACAGTTAAATGGTCAAATTTGCACTAATAAAAATACTAAAGTTGATCAAGGCGATCGCTTAAAGATTACCATTCCCGACAGTCAACCCCTGGAATTAACCGCCGAGGCGATCGAGCTTGATATTCTTTACGAAGACGAATATCTGATTATTATCAATAAACCTGCCGATTTAGTGGTTCATCCGGCTCCCGGCCACGAATCGGGAACCTTGGTCAACGCTTTACTGCATCACTGCCCGAATTTAGCCGGAATTGGTGGAATTCAACGCCCTGGTATAGTCCACCGCTTAGATAAGGATACCACGGGTGCGATCGTTATTGCCAAAACCGACCAGGCCCATCAACACCTACAGGCACAATTAAAAACCAAAACTGCCCGCCGGGAATACAGGGCCCTTGTCCACGGTGTCCCCAAAAGCGAAACAGGTACAATTGATCTGCCCATCGGTCGTCACCGCAGCGATCGCCAAAAGATGGCGATTATTGCCGTGGAAAAAGGAGGTAGAAATGCCGTCACTCACTGGCAAGTCAAGGAAAGACTGGGCAACTACACCTTAATGGAATTTCGCCTAGAAACTGGCAGAACTCATCAAATTCGCGTTCATAGCAGCCAAATCGGTCATCCGATTCTTGGGGATCCCCTCTATAGTTCAGGTCGTTCCATCGGGATTAATCTACCCGGGCAATTACTCCATGCCCATCGTTTAATTTTAGTACATCCGGTCACGGGAGAGAGCCTAGAAGCGATCGCCCCCTTACCCGCTATTTTCCCGAAAGTTTTAGGTATTTTACGGCAGAGAAACCCCTAGCGCACAAATTGCGGCATAATCTCCGCTGCTGTCCATAATCCGTAGATACCGCGACGATGTAGGGAAACCCCCGCTTTCAGATAACCGAAAGCCGGCCCGCAGACATTAGCCGCCATACTGGTTTCATCACCCAAAGTGAAGGTATGGGTGGAAATTTTGCCTTCAAAAGTCCGCCCCGTGACTTTAACATTGGTACTCAAGGGCTTTTTCGGGTTGCGCGTATCCACCACACCCCCGACGGAAACCCGATCGCGTCCACAAATTCCGGCTAATTCCAGCATAATATCGTCTGCGTGTTCCATATTTTCGAGGCTGAGAATGCCATTGGTTTTATTTAACAGCATTTCCACTTCCGCATCACTCATCCGGTGCGCCGTTTCTGGGTCGTAACCGGGTAAATGGGCGATATCTTCGCGAATAGTGGCACGATAAGCCTCCCAGTTGGCGATTCCCACGCCAAAGGTAATTTTAACGCTATGAATCTCCCCATAACTCTGGGCAGCTAGGGCAGCAGCCGCAGTTAACAGTCCGGGGGTAGCACCGCAGCCGGTCATGTAGGTGATGCCGGCGGCTTCTAGGTCTGCTTGTAGTGCTAAGATTTGTTCCATGGCGCTGGTGCGTTTGAGGGCATCGACTAAAACTCCGCGCCAACCTAAGCGAATGAAAGTTTTAGCGATATCGGCCATGAAATTGTTAGGTAAATTCGGTAAGGCGAGAAAATAGCCTTCTACGTCGGCAGTTTTGATTAATTCCTCGATACTGTTCTCGCTGAGACTGCCGTAATTTTCCAGATAACCGATCGAACCCTGGTCATGATAAATTTTGTTACAGGTATTGACATCTAGACCGTCTTTGTGGTAGGCAAAACCGGCTTTATCGGCGGCGGCAGTCCAAAGCATTTCCTGTTTGGGGGCGAGAATTCTAGCGGCAGCCTGTCCTAAACCACCAAAACCTAAAACACCGATCCGAATGCGATCGCTGGCTGTTTGTTTATTCATATTTGTTCTGATTCCTATAGACAAAATTCTATGATCTCGGCGGTCGTGGTTCGCCGTTGCATCTCCTTTATTTTCAATCTATCGCTTCAGGTCGTCTTTTTTGTGTAGTTTTGTTAAATTATGCCTCCTGGGTTAAGGTTCGCCCTTGACGATGAAGAAAAGTTACGGGAAACTTACAAAAAATGAAAGTGGTTGGCTGAGATAATATAAAGTTTTGCTAAAATTTTAACCAGATTGCTACGATTAGCAAACTATCGTAAATTAAAACGATAGGGAGCTTTGCAAACCCCAGATCACGCCGAGAAGAGCTATGAGCATGGAAAGCCTAGAGTTTATCATCTATCCCGATGGTCGCGTCATGGAAAAGGTGACAGGCATAGTCGGTTCATCTTGTCAAGAGGTGACGGCGGCGATCGAGGCACAACTCGGGCAGCTGATGTCTCAAGAGAAAACCTCGGATTATTACCATCAAACCGTCAGCCAGTCAGAGAAAGTCAGCAACAAAGCCACTTTTAGCGACTGGTAATTTTTCATCTTTCCCAATCCCTTTATTTAAGCCACTGAAAAACCATGTCACACTTTAGCAATATCAAAACCAAAATCCGCGATCTATCCTACCTAAAAGCCGCCCTGAGCGATATGGGGATGGAATGGAAAGAGGGTTCTCACCCTGTCAAAGGTTATCAAGGTCAAACTTTAACCGCAGAGGTGGTAATTGAACAAGATAACAATTACGATATCGGTTTTCGCTGGAATGGTAACGAGTACGAGTTAGTTGCCGATTTGCAATACTGGCAACAACCCCTAACCGTAGAAGGATTTTTAAGAAAAGTAAATCAAGGTTATGCCTACCACACCATTCTGGCAGAAACTGCTAAACAGGGTTTTCAGGTGGCAGCACAGGAAAAAAATACTGATGGTTCTATTCGTCTAGTGGTACAACGTTGGAGTGCCTAATGGCTGATTTTTCTCCCGAACGCTCTGGTTTTGAACCAGAGTTGGGGGGATTCCTAAGAGATTCCCCCGATCGCACTGGTTTTGAACCTGAATTGGGCGGTTTACTGCGCCAGAAAGCGGTTTACGTCGATGAGGTCACTTGTATCGGTTGTAAACACTGCGCCCACGTTGCCCCCAATACCTTTTTTATTGAAGGCGAATACGGTCGCTCTCGTGTCTATAATCAGGACGGTGACGAGGAAGAAATTATTCAAGAAGCGATCGAGACTTGTCCGGTTAACTGTATTCACTGGGTTAATTATAATCAGTTGTCATCCCTTGAGGAAGAACGCAAACATCAAGTGATTAAACAGTTAGGTTTTCCTCAGATTCACAAGAAATTTAGCCCCGCAGATTTAGACATTTAGGGTGGATAGGTGCAGCCTGATCCATCCATTATTTCCTAGCAGTCATGGCAGCGGTTCTCGATCGAATCTGCTACAGTTCTCAGGGGAAATAATCCTAAATCCGTTGAGTATAGGCTACCTATCAGGATAGGCAAGAGGCAAGAGGCAACCCCCCCTGCCCCCCGACATCGGGGGGGTAGGAGGAATAGATAATCAGTCTTTAATAACTGGATTTAGTATAATCCTATCTCGGATTTTAACGATAATGAATACCCAACTGATTGATTCTCTCGCACGAATTATTCTCTCTCTCTCCGAGGAAGAAAGAGAGTTACTGAATCGAAAAATTGAGAGCGAACAACGGGAAAATTTGCAGATTAACGCTCAAATTTTGGATTTAGAAAACCGTGTCAAGCAATACGAAAATCAATATCGCATGAGTTCGGAAGAATTCTATCCTAGATTTCGTTCCGGTGAGCTAGGGGACGATATGGATTATTTCGAGTGGAATGTTTATTATGAAATGCTATTGGCAGCTAGAAAAGAGATAGGTTTACGGTGGAATTAGATGGAGATAGTCGATTATATTCCCCTAGTTAAACGGAAATTATCCGAGAGTTCGATCGTCAAGTCTTTTACGATTGTCGATGAAAGAATTTTATTCGATCGAGGCTATTTCCGAGCGAGAGTCCTTTTAACGAACGGAGATTTTTTAGAAATTGCTGAAGCTTTTACCTCGATCGATCAACGCATCGTTACGATAAGCTATCGCTATCAATGGATGGACGCAAGCAAACAGAAGTTAAGAAAACGCTGGGATAACGTGGAACATTTTCCCGATCTAGCCAATTTTCCCGATCATGTCCATGTGGGAGACGAGTTAAACGTTCAACCAAGCGAATCTAGAAATATTTTACAAATTATCACCGTAATCGAGCGCGAGATCGAGATTTTGTGGAACGCATTCTAGAAAGAAACCAAGTCCTATAACTCACCAAATTTCAAGGAAGTCGCGAGAATTATCCGCCAGTTCGCGGGGTAGGCGCGATCGGGCTGAGGGTGGAGTGGTGGGAGCGTAGCACTGGCTCTGCCAGATCGTGTATAATATCACTAAGGGGGTGTTATACGGAAAATTTTCAACTATCATCCCGGTCGAGGGCAATATACGGAAAAAATCCTTAAAAAAACCTCTATAGGTGTATTATATGGATAAAATCCATGTATTTTATAGTTGGACTGCTTCAGTCTATCAGTAGGGACGTACCCTGAAAGTTGTCTGTTAGCGGCTAAGCGTTCTCAAATATGAAAAGCATGAGCAGGTATTGAGGGTTACAAAAATGACGAACCATTTGCCTAATGACGACAAACCGTCTCAAAAGGTTAAAGCTGGCAGAGATGCAGAGGTCGTTGGGGGGGACAAAATTACAAGCACGAATATTAGTGTTTGGATTTCATTTTTACTTATCGGGGTGTTAGCTTCAGGAGGAATTGCTTGGGCAATCAATGCGGGTTGGCTTACAAAATCAGGAAATCCCCAACAGCCATCTCCTCAACGTAGCTCAAACTAAACAAGCAATACCTCGATCATCTAAATTCAAACTGGGAGTGAATTAACCTCAACTTTAGGGACTAATCTTATGCCTCAGAAAGGTGAATCTGGAAGAGATTTAATTCAAATAGGACGTGATAACGTTAAGAACTTTTTGGAAGTAAACTTTCACTCCAAAAACAAAAAAATCTTTTCTGAATTGGAGTATTATCTGGAACATTGGCATCAGTTCGATGGGGAGCAACAAGTAGATATATTTAATTCAAGCTTCAATAAGTATTGTAAAAGAATGAATAAATTGGAATCTTTTGATAACAACTTCTGGTGGCTTACTTTTTTTATAGTGTTTTTGATATCAGGTATGCTGTCCGTACTTGTGCCATCAATAGAACGTTCATTAATATGGCGAAAGACGTTCGGAACTGTTGAGACTATCTTAAATACTACATTTACTGATTATTTTCTTGGCTTACCTGACCCGAAATATAGAAATTCAGGATTAGAACTGGATAATGCAGTTATGGGGCTAAAGATCATGTTTTATTTTGTACCGTCTCTCTCCTTAATATGTATTTTGAAGAAAATAATGAGGATTCCCTTAGCCAGAAAGGTAAATGGAGCAAGAAAAACGGCTAAAATTTACCTAAACCACTTGAATTCCTCACAAAAGAATATAGTGAAAGAAAGTTTTAAATATTATGAGGATACGGCGCGCAATCGTTTTGATGACCTTATAAAGTATGACGATCATCTGTAAATAGCAGTCGGATCTCCGATCGAGTAGAAACCCAACAACTTCCCGCAAAATTAACGAGATGGGTGTTGGATTTTGTGCCTCCATATTTATTAATAGTGCGATTGCGGCTCTGGTAGCTATTGTAGAGTACGAAGCATGAAAAGTAACGCTCCGACTTATCGGATTTTCCTTCGCTATAATAAACCTATCCCTCTCAAATAACCACAAGGATACAAATGCCAGCCATATCCATGTTTTACGGAATTATTATTTATCGAAAATTTGGGTTAAAACCCCGTCGTTTTACGACGGCTTTTCTTGATCTTTAATATAGCACCTAAGAACTTCCAATGGCGCACCTCCTACAGAAGAAACAAAATAACTAGGCGACCAAAGAGCATCTTTCCCATAGGGTTTAGGATAGCCAGCTTGTCCATACCTGCGACTAGAAA
>VYLW01000053.1_pt1 | contig 21107 bp, 19 predicted proteins | sample 5114201 | NCBI WGS metagenome assembly VYLW01 (sample SAMN12291793, study PRJNA351875) | freshwater metagenome | isolation source: freshwater lake | place: USA: Michigan, Sherman Lake | collected 2011-08-08
TTTTTCTATTAAGCTCAACATATATTTTAAAAATTGCCGGTCACTTCTCATTTTACAAAGACGGTGATCGCTTTTACTTTTGATATTCTGATGGGAGAATGAAACAGCCCTAGGCAAAAGGGGGGGATAAATAATCAGTTTTTAATAACCGTATTTAGTATAATACCCGTCATAATGATGCTTTAAAACTGCCTCAATTTTAACAATTATTACCAGAAAAAAATTCTTGTTTAGTGATTACTCATGATCGAAAATGTACGGCTATTATGATCAATCAACTAGCAGAAAGAAGAAATTTTCTAAAGTAATGGCAGAGATGGTTAATTACCCTTGCCCCCAAGGCGGGGGTGGGAGAGGGGGAGTAGGATGCCTGCCACGAATAAAGAAAATGGTAGAACCTGAGATGCCGCGATACGGAAAGACTTCACCCCCAAACCTTCTCACTCCCCTATACCTTTTAAATAGGGATAAAAAGCTAAATAGAACAGACAAAAAGCCTGTTCTATCCATTAGGAGAAAAAAACTTAAACGGTCATGATATCTTTTTCTTTTGTCGTTAATAAATCCTCGATTTTGGCGATAAATTTATCGGTGGATTTCTGCACTTGATCCTGTAAATCCCTCGATTCATCCTCAGAAATTTCGTGACCTTTTTCCTGTTTACGGATAGCATCGATCGCATCCCGGCGAATATTGCGGATAGCCACCTTTCCTTCTTCGGCCAATTTCGCCGCTAATTTGACCAATTCCTTGCGGCGATCGCTAGTGAGGGGAGGGATATTCAAACGAATGATCTGACCGTCATTACTGGGGGTTAAACCCACGTCCGAGAGAGAAATCGCCTTTTCGATCGCCCCCATACTGGTACGATCGAAGGGTTGAATGGCGATCGTGGTCGCATCGGGAGTGCTAATTGTCGCTAGGGACTTGAGGGGAGTTTCCATGCCATAATACTCCACCACGATCCGATCTAAAAGAGAAGCATTTGCGCGGCCGGTGCGAATCGTATTAAAAGCTCTCTGGGTTGATTCGACGGTTTTGTGCATATGGTCTTGAACTTCAGCTAACTTCACAGAATCCTCCTACCAATGTTCCAACGGGTTCACCTTTGACAGCGCGAACAATATTACCTGCTACCGACAGATCGAAAACGACTATCGGGATATTATTTTCCTTGCACAGAGCGATCGCCGTTCCGTCCATCACCCGCAGATCATGAGTCAGCACATGACCGTAGGTGAGACTTTGAAAGCGTCGCGCCTTAGGGTTATGGGAGGGATCGGAATCATAAACTCCATCCACTTTCGTCGCTTTAAACACCACTTCCGCATCGATTTCGGCAGCGCGCAGGGCCGCCGTGGTATCGGTGGTAAAGAAAGGATTACCCGATCCCGCACCGAAAACCACCACCCGACCTTTTTCCAGATGACGGATTGCTCGCCGGCGGATGTAGGGTTCAGCCAATTCCTGCATGGCAATCGCCGTTAATACCCTAGTCGGTACTTGCGCTCGTTCTAGGGCATCCTGCAAGGTCATAGCGTTCATGACTGTTGCTATCATACCAATATAATCGGCTGTGGCCCGATCCATGCCGGCCGAGGCGGCTTTCACCCCGCGAAAAATATTGCCCCCACCGACCACGATCGCCAATTGGATGCCTTGGTCAACCACTTCGGAGATTTCCTGAGCGATAGCGGAAACCACCATCGGGTCGATCCCATAGCCGAGATTGCCCATCAGGGCCTCCCCACTCAGTTTTAATAATACCCGCTTGTACGCCATGCCCTTACTACCACTCGCTAAAACAAGATCTAGATAATTTTTGTCTCCCCATAAGATAGCAGGTTTTGGCCTTGATTTAAGCTGACTGGTTCACTCTCCCAGAGGGACGAGAAGTTAAACTTAATAAATCTTTTCGTTGGGAAATTGGTATTTAGTGATACCTTTGTTATTAAGGGAAGCTTAAGTCCCTAGTCAAAATTAATTACACATATCTCACTACCTCTTGTCTTTCGCCTTTTGCATGAGTGCCTATCCTAACCAAGAAATTAATTTTGCACGACTACTTAGGGTCTGCTGAAAAAGTTTTTCTTGGGGGTAGGGTGTGGGGTGTGGGGTGTGGGGTGTAGGGTTTTACCGATTCTGAGGTAGTCAGTTACCCAATTTTCAGGGAAAAAGTACCTGAATTTTACCCCCGATCACCCCCAGGTCCGGCACTTTTTGAGGGAAAAAAAGTCTAAAAGCCTTATCCAACAAAGTTTTTAGATTTATTCAGCAAACCCTACTTAGTTTTATAGAGAATTAATAACCGTGGTCAGCGATCGATTACTATTGGTCAACAAAAGCAATCAAGGGGCCGCTAACATCGATACCTTTGATTGGGTGTATGGGTTTCAGGATGGAACTCGTCTGATGGGAAAGGTTTGCGGTTACTTAGATCCCGATAGTAATCGTCTTCTCGATCCCGAAAACTGCAGCGCTATCTACCAGAATGCCCAGAGACAAGTCCTTAGTCGTTGGCAAGCTGGAGATTTTATCGCTTTTGAACTAACCACCACCGGGGAAGATCTCCTGATCGTGGCTTCTAATGATAATTGTGTCAGTAATAGTCTCTGTTTGGTTTCGGGCATTAGTCGCAGCTGCGCCCAAGTTAGCGATGAAGGAAAATCCCTCGTCCGGGAGGTTTTTCAATACCCTGCTTGGTCTTTCCAGGGCGATAATAGCACTTCTAAGCCGGCTTTCAGTTGGAATTGTTCCGTATCTCCCTTTTTCCCCTTTGTTTCCCTGCGTTTTAATCTTCAGTCCACCAGCAGCAAAAAATTCTATCGTTGGACGGTTTCCCCCTATTTTCCCTTTTGTCCCCTCTTAGAAGTGGGAGAATCCCTTGCCTAATTAGCCTTCTCTATTCTTTTGCAAATAATCGACTAATGCCCATAATCCTAGACGATAACTTTCGGACCCAAAACCGCTAATCTGTCCGATGGCTATATCGGCAATGTAGGAATGATGACGAAAAGACTCGCGTTTGTAAATATTGCTTAAGTGTACTTCCACACAGGCCATTTTTGTGCCTAATAGTGCGTCGCGGATGGCGATACTGGTATGAGTATAAGCTCCCGCATTAATCAAAATACCGTCATGCTGACCCCATGCTTGCTGAATCCAGTCCACTAATTGCCCTTCCTGATTGGACTGGTGTGCGGTTAAATTCACCCCTAAACGGGTAGCTTCTTCGTTTAAAAACCGGTTAATCGCCTCTAAATTGACGTTACCGTAGAGATTCGGCTCTCTTTTCCCCAATAGGTTTAAATTCGGCCCGTGCAGAACCAGAATGCTTAGTTTATTCACAAATGTCCTCCCTATCACCACGAGAATTAATCTTATCTCGATCAGGGACTATTGCCGATCAACAACATTTTTGCCGCTACGGTAATCACCGCACCAATAGTAGCACTGAGCGCACCGACGTTGACATCCTCACCGCCGTAAAACGGACGGTGATTCCCAAACCTCACGATTTAGGTTTCTGCTTCTTTCCCTTGCGGGGTTTCGCACCTGCCTTAACAGATTTACTCTGTTCTGAGTTTCTAGGGAATAAGTGACGGTTTCTCCTGACATTCTGGTAAACTCCCCTTAGTTTTGTCTTGATCCTTCTCCCATTCTCGCTTTATCGATGGGAAACTACCCTTTAATTAGGGTTTGCTGAATAAATCTAAAAACCTTGTTGGATAAGGCTTTTAGACTTTTTTTCCCTCAAAAAGTGCCGACCATTGGAGTGATTGAGGGGAAAATTCAGGTACTTTTTCCCTGAAAATTAGGTAATTGACCAGGTGAAAATGGGTAAAACCCCACACCCCACACCCCAACCCCACACCCTACCACCACCGAAAAACTTTTTCAGCAAACCCTAATTATCATCCCAAAATATAGCCCCAGTGGTTGTTTCCCCAGCAGATACCGGCATCTGTCCCCTTTTGTCGATTAAATTTGTTAGATTTTGGAGGAGAAATGTTAACTTATTTTAAAATTTATGTTGAGCAGCACTGCTACCTATCCCATCGGGGGAACAGATATCGATCGCTTTGATTGTCGTCAAGTTTGGTATCCTATCTACTACGTCAAAGATTTAGACAAAAAGCAGCCCCAACGCTTTACCCTACTAGAACAGGATTTAGTGATTTGGTGGGACAAAAATCAGCAAGAATGGCGAGTTTTCGAGGATAAATGTCCCCATCGCTTGGCTCCTCTCTCAGAAGGTCGTCTTAACGAAAGCGGACATCTAGAATGTCCCTATCACGGTTGGTCTTTTTCCGGAGGGGGAAACTGTGAATTTATTCCCCAACAACCGGAAAACAGTCAAGCTAACACCTCTCGACGCGCTTGTGTGCGGTCTTTTCCCACGGCTATCCGTCAGGGATTATTATTCGTTTATGCGGGTAATCCCGAAAATGCTCCCCTGACTGAGATTCCGATTATTGAACCCATGGAGGAGGATGCCGATGCTTGGATTTGTTTGGATACCTTTCGAGATCTACCCTACTCGGCCGTCACTTTAATCGAAAATATTATCGATTCTAGTCATGTTCCCTATACCCATCATCTCACCATCGGTAATCGGGCCAATGCCGCTCCTATGGAGTTAGAAATTATCGAGTCCAATCGTCAGGGATTTAAGGGAATTTGGCCCGAAGGACCGCGTAAAGGTAAATTAGGTCAACAATACAGCAATTTTATCGCTCCCGGATTAATTTACCACGATCTCACCTCGGAAAAGTTCGGACGGACTTTAACCGCGGTCTATGCAACTCCAATCCGTCAGGGAGAATGTCGTCTCTTTGCTCGTTTTCCCTTTAAATTTAACTCTAAGTTGCCGAAATTCTTCATTAAGCTTACCCCCACTTGGTATTCCCACATCAATCAAAACGCTATTCTTGAAGATGATCAGATTTTTCTCTACTATCAAGAGCGTTATCTGCAAGCTCAGGGGGATAGTCGGAATTTTAGTCAAGCTTGTTATCTCCCCACCAAAGCGGATTTATTAGTGTTTGAGTATCGCAATTGGGTTAATCAATACCAAGCTGATCCTTTCGCTGGTCAACCTTTTCCCCCCCTACAATCAAAAGAGATTCTCCTCGAACGCTATCAGTCCCATACCAAAAATTGTGCTGTTTGTCAAGGGGCTTTAAAAAATATTAATCGTCTGCGGGGGTTAACATTAGCGATCGCTATTATTCTTGGTCTATCTCTACCACTTTTAGCCCTAATTTTCGGTCAATCGGCCCTCCTTCCCGTGACAGTGCTGACAGCATTAACTGTAATTATGGTGGGAGCTTATTGGCGCTTGGGAGAACTGAAAAAACAGTTTTATCAAGGACGGGAATTATTGCCGAGAAATACCGGTAAAAAGAGCGGAAGTTAGGGAACCTGTTCCTCTTTGCTTTGATTTTGGGGAGATTGCTGAAGTTCTTGCCAGCGAGTTTCTGCCAGTTGTTTTTGTGTTTGCACTTCTCGGTCATTGGAACGATAACGAAGTGATTCTTGATAAGCTTGAATCGCTCGCTCGTATTGACCGAGTTTAAACCAACTATTGCCTAAACTTTTCCAGGTTTCGGGGTTATCTTTTTGTCTTTGAATCGCCTGTTGATAGGCAGTTATAGCTTGGGAATTGTCGCCTAAACGATAGCAAGCGTTACCGATACCGATAAAAACTTCGGCTTTTTGGGAAGAAATGCGGCGAGCTTTTTCGTAGGATGCGATCGCTTCTTGAAATCTTTCCATTTGATGAAGTAATGCCCCTTGATTTAACCAAGCTTGATAATAATTAGAATTGGCTTTAGTTGCTTGAGTAAATGCCTCCAAAGCTTCTGAATTGCGGCCTAATTTTTGCAGAATAATCCCTTGACTATAGTGAGCTTGGGAAAATTGGGGATTAAATTGTCCAGCTTTGCTATAACTTTCTAAAGCATCATTAATTTTATTTAATTGATACAAACTATTACCTTTTTGATACCAAATTAAGGCATTATCCGATTCGATCGCTAGAGCCTGATCGTAGGCTTTAACTGCCCCTTCATAATCCTCAAGATTTTGTAATGACCAGCCTTTTTTATACCATGCTTTGGCATCATTTTGCTGAAAAGTTAACAATTTGTCAAGAGCTTTTTGGGCGGCGGAATATTGTTGCAGTTCTAAATAGATATCGGCTTTACCTTGCCAAGCTTGACTAGCGGCAGGATTAAAAGATAAGACCCGATCAAAACTTTCCAAAGCCTCCTGATTTTTGCCTAATTTATCTAAAGCTTGCCCGCGACCGAGCCAAGCTTGCCAAGCGGAATCTGGGTTAATTTGAATAGCTTTTTCGTAGGTATTTAAAGCTTCCGAGTATCTTTTTAAAGCTAATAAAGTATCAGCTTTTCCTTGCAATGCCTCAAGATAATCGAGATTAATTTTTAAGGCTTGACCATAGGAATTAAGGGCATCAGTATAGCGTTTGAGTTGATAAAAAGTCTGACCTTGTTGATAGTAATCAAGAGAATTACGAGAATTTTGCCAATAGTCAAAACCCAGATAAGCACCTGCTATTAAGCCAATTGTCCCAGAGACAAACAAGATTTTTGTTAGCCAAGATTTCCCTTGACGAGCAACCTGACCTTGAGGTTTCACCCCATAGGTAGTTTTCGGAGCGAGATGATAAATTTTCCCTAATTTTCTCAGATCGATTAATGCTTCACTGACACTGGTATAACGCTGACGAAAATCATAGCAGATCATGCGCTCGATAACATAACTAAACTCGGCGCTAGTCATGGCCAAATGTTGCCAGAGAATTTCCCCCGTGCGAGCATCCAGTGGAATATCTTCGGGATCTTTACCGGTTAAAGCTTGTAATCCAATAATACCAGTGGCATAGATATCGCTACTAAAACGCGGATAACCTTGGGCCTGTTCACTGGGGAAATAACCAGGGGTACCAATAGCGACGGTAGAAACGGTTTTACCTTCTTTAACCACTTGAGTGCTAATTTCTTTGACAGCACCAAAATCAATTAAAACCAATTGATGATCTTGGCTGCGACGAATAAGATTGAAGGGATTAACATCGCGATGGATCACCTGTTTGTGATGGACAAATTCGAGAATTGAGAGAATTTCTGTTAATAAAGCCACCACTTTCCCTTCATCTTGCCTATAGACACCGGCAGTAATTTCTCTGGCTAAATCTTCCCCTTCAATGTATTCTTGCACGAGGAAAAATTGCCCATTTTCCTCAAAATAAGCAAATAAACGGGGAATATGGCGATGAATGCCCAATTCTTGCAGGATTTTCGCCTCGGTTTCAAATAGTCGTCTAGCGATGGCTATAGTTTCGGCATCCTGGCACTGGGGTTTAAATTGTTTGATCACACAGCGATTTTGATTGGGTAACTGGCGATCGCAGGCCAAGAAAGTCTGTCCGAATCCCCCTTTCCCCAATTGACGGATAATTTGGTAGCGATGACTAAGGATGTTTCCGGTAGCGAGTTCCATAGACGATGGCAATCCGAGGTTTTTTACGATTCTTTTTTACTATTCTAGGCTTTTCGGCTCTCTTTTGCGGTGGATAGACAAAGTACAGAAATTCTGCCATTCTACTTTTTTCCCTATAGAGAGGGAAAAAATTCCCTGTGGAGGGGACTGACATGACAGACAGAAAAAAATAATCTAGAAACAGAGAAAGTTCACTGTTGTTTTTTGAGAGGATAACCGCTATGTCTATCAATCCTGTTACTAGAGTTAGTACACCTTTACTGATTACCCTGCTCATGGGTTCCATGTCCGGTACTTTTCCCGTCCTCGCTCAAAGTAATATTAATCGGCAAAGTCTCATCGCTCAACAAATCTCGATTCCGGCGGGAACAGTTATTCCCCTGAATTACGAGAAAGCCGATAAAATTTTAGTTTCTAAAAGCGATGTTATTCCTCTGACTTTAACCGTAGCCAGAGATATTCGTAACCGGAATGGGAGTGTGGTGATTGCAGCGGGAAGTGAAGTCAAGGGTACTCTAGAAGCGGCCGGCCGAGGTGTGCGGTTTATTGCCGATGAAATTGGCCTCGATGGGGGTAATCGCACTATTCCCCTCAATGCTAGTTCGCGATTAATTACTACCACTGAAACGGTGCGTAAAGGGGCAAAAACTCAAGATATCTTAGGGGGAACCGTCGCTGGTGCGGGGGCAGCCACAGCGATCGCTGCTCTCACGGGCGATCGCAAGATTGAAGTTCTCGATGTCTTAGCGGGGGCAGCCGTGGGAACCCTTGCAGGATGGGGTTTACCGGCGGCGGGAATTGTCGGTGGTAGTTCCGTGCAGTTATACTCTGTTAACCCCGATCGAGATTTAAATATTACCCTGCAATCGCCCCTAGTGATCAGAGATTATTGACACTCCCGTCGCGCTCATGCGAGGGATTCTTGGTTCACTGACTCAAGTTGTCTTGACAGGTATTGCTACCAACCAAAATAGAGCTTAAATCTCCCCAAGCGTTTAGGTCTGATGACCAACTTCCGATATGCCCTATCGTAGCTTTTTTGAGTATATTTAATGCCGCCATTTTGTCTCTATCTTCTACATATCCGCAAGAACAAACATGGGTTCTAACCGATAGAGACTTTTTAATTAACTTGCCACAATTAAAGCATTCTTGGCTAGTATAGGCGGGATTAACAGCAATAGTCAATCTGCCGTATTTAATGCCAAAATACTCAATCCATTTTCTTAATTGTGACCAGCCAGCGTCATTGATACTCTTGGCTAGTTTTCGATTACGCACAAGGTTCTTGACTTTTAAATCTTCATAAGCTATCAAGTCGTTTGACTGAATTAAACGGAGTGCCAATTTTTTAGCAAACTCTTCTCGTTGCCTACTTACTTTTAAATGTCCCAAGCGCGTACTTTTGACTAGCTTTTTTGTAGTTATTAGACTGCTGTTGCCCTCTTCTAAACTTTTTAGATTTTCTCCTATTTAGTTTATTAAGACGCTTCTCTGCTTTTCGATAATATTTAGGAGGTTCTACTGTATTGTTGTCGCTATCGGCATAAAGATACTTTAGTCCCATGTCTAAACCTACACATTTTTTGGTAGGCTCTAATTTTGGGGTTATATCTCTCACGTCAAGTTTTAACATTAACTGGCAATAATACCCGTCAGCACGTTTAACTATTCTCACCCTTTGAATTTGCCATTCTTGGAAACAGAACAAGTCTCGACTACCAATTAGTTTTAACTCTCCGATGTTTTTACCATCGGTGAAAGTTATTCTTTTGGTATCTCGATTAATCTTCCAGCCTGATTTTTTAAACTCAATAGAATGAGTACGTTTAGAGTATTTAGGGTATCCCTTTTTGCCAAGGATTTGGTTTTTACAGTTGTTATAGAACCTTAAAATAGCAGTCCAAGTCCTACGCCACGCCTGTTGACAAGCTGTAGAGTTAAGGTCTTTGACGAAAGAATATTCGTTTCTTAATTCGGTTGTGTATCGATAAATATCCTTTTGTCCTACACCTTTGTTATCTTCCCAATATCTAAGGCATTTATTCCGAACAAACTGAACTGTCCGAATTGCCTCATCAATGGCTTGATATTGAGATGGTTTTCCTCTAAGCTTGTACTCTAAAATGAACATCTTGCGTGCCGACCTACTACGCAAACTATTCTAGCACGCTAAGAATTGAGTTGTCAATCGTGCTTCGCTATTTCTATGCTGGCGGAACCTTTCATCTCCGAGGTAAAACCGAGAGCCTTCAAGCCGACATTTCAGGTAAACGGCAAACCATGACCAAATCCGCCAGCAGACGGATTTGGTGGCAACTCATTGGTTATTTCTGGATTTAACCAGAGCGATCGATTTGTTAGATTTTTAATAGTCGGTCTGTCAACCGATAGACAGAAACAGTCAAAACATCAGAATCAGAGATCAAAGTATGAAACTTCCTACAGGGTTACGGCGCACTATTACCCACGCTTTGGCAACTTTTCTAGGAATTATGCTCGGTTTTAGCAGTTTAGCGGCGGTAAATGCTCAAAATCTGCCCAGCGTTGCCGCCGATGTGGCCAGAATTACCCCAGAGATGACGGCGGAAAGTTTTGTCGCTAAGGCAGTGGCGCGCACGGGTGCGGCAGTGGTGCGAATTGACACCGAAGCGATCATTACTCGTCCCAATAGCCCCTTTTTTGATGATCCTTTTTTTCAGGAGTTTTTTGGGGAACAGTTTCGTGTCCCGACACAGCAGCGAGTGGCGGGCCAGGGATCGGGTTTTATTATCGATGGCAGTGGTTTAATCTTAACTAATGCCCATGTGGTCGATAATGCCGATAAGGTAACGGTGACATTAAAAGATGGTCGTAGCTTTAAAGGAGAAGTACGCGGTACTGATGAGATCACTGATTTAGCCGTGGTGAAAATTAATCCCCAAGGGGAAAAATTACCTGTAGCCGTCCTCGGCAATTCCTCATCCATACAAGTGGGGGACTGGGCGATCGCAGTAGGCAATCCCGTCGGTCTAGATAATACGGTAACTTTAGGAATTATTAGCACGATCGGGCGCTCGGCGGCTAAGGCGGGTATTCCCGATAAACGCATTGATTTTATCCAAACCGATGCCGCTATTAACCCGGGCAATTCCGGCGGTCCTTTACTCAACGCCCAAGGGGAAGTCATCGGCATCAATACGGCGATTCGTGCCGATGCCATGGGGATCGGTTTTGCCATTCCCATCGACCGGGCCAAGCAGTTACAAGCGACCCTAGAATCAGGTCAAAAGGTGGCCCATCCCTATATCGGTGTGCAGATGGTTAATCTAACTCCCGATTTAGCCCGGGCTAATAATCAAAACCCCAATTCTGCCATGATCGTCCCGGAAGTGTCGGGAATTTTGGTGGTGAAAGTCCTACCCAATACCCCCGCCGAAAAAGCCGGGATCCGTCGCGGGGATGTGATTGTTAAAGCTAATAATCAACCGGTTAGCGATGGCGCTGAGTTACAGGAAATGGTGGAAAAAACCGGGATCGGTCAATCTTTACCCCTCAGGATCAGAAGGGGCGAAAGGGCGATCGATCTCACCGTAATCACCGCCCAAATGTCGAATCAGTAATCTTTTCAAGACTCGTAGCGCCGATAAAGCCGCTGCAACTTGTCATAGAAACGCTTGCGGACTTTTTCCGGGGAGATCAGCAAGCAGTCTTCTCCGTAGGGGAGAATCTCGCGGAAAAACCAGAAGCTACTCGTTACCTGTCGGGTAATCTGCCGGACAAGGGGATCGATCGAGATCAATTCGTTGGCAATATCGATAGCGGTTTTGGTCCGGTACGATCGAGCTAATCCATCGAACAGGTGAAACTCGGCCGACACACTATCAAGCTGACTGCGCCACTTGCCCTTAGGGATCGGGGTAATTAAGGAATCGTTGGGGATTCGATCGAGCCGCAAACTCCAATTATGGTGTAGTTCGGAAATATCTTGATTTCCCTCGGTTTCCTCGCACCAGCAGTCGAGATATAGCCGCTCCTCGTGACGATTGATAGCGGCATGGTAAAGATGGAATTGCCAGAGTCGATCGCCCGCATCCTGATAGGATAACTGAAACGGTTGTTGTCGGAGAATACAGCGATCGAGTTCCAGCCGCCATGGTGGGGGAGGATTATCGAGGCGGTCTTCTAGCTCTTTCCGTAAGGGGCCTGACAGTTCGCTCCGTTCTAATAGTAGTTTAGTTAGTTCCAGGGCGATGGGGATTTGTCCAGCATCAATGAGAGAATCGATCGCCTGTTGGAGCATCTGCAAGCGAGCGGGCTTCCAGTCGTGATTAGGGGCAATTTTAAGCTTATTCTGGGCAATTTCTTTGATTAGCTTCGATATATTCGGTTTATCTCCCCACAATAGCCCAAATTCACTGGCAAGGATTTCTAGGGCCTGTTTTTCTTTTTCACTGACCGATAAAGTGATTGATTGTCCTATCCGGCTCATAGTTTATAAACATACGGACACTTTTTCTGTTTAGGTACTTGTCCATCCCTATTATCGTGGTTATCATGGAAGATAGCAAGGAGTTACGGACAGAAATTCATGGTAAATTATCAAGTAACACTCAGGCCAGTCTATTCCTGTCCCGCAGACGAGATCCCGGACGGGATCAAGGTTCCCCAAGGATGGCGGTTATCGTGGCATCAGGTGGAGACGTGGAAAGCACTCAACGATCCCGATGTCGCGGTAATCATCAATTCGGCCATGACGGGGGACGGGAAAAGTCTGGCCGCGTATCTCGACGCGATGCAGGGAGTGAAACCCGATGATTCTATCCGCTATTCGATCGGACTCTATCCCACCAATGAACTCGCTAGAGATCAGGAAAGTCAAATTCAAGGCTATATCGATCGATTCGGACCTAATAACGATCCTCGCATTAGTCGATTGAGTGGTGCAACACTGGAAATTTACGCGGAAAGTGAAGACATTCGGAAAGACAACGCCATTTTAACCCGCATTGACCAATCGGATATTATCCTCACAAATCCTGATATTTTACATTATCTCCATCGTCACGCTTATATTACTCCTAAAGATGCCCCCGATAAACTTTGGAGTCCTTTAGACTTTAAATTCAATCTTTTTATACACGATGAATTTCATGTTTTTAGTGCGCCACAGATCGCGAGTGTTATTAATACGATGCTATTGATGCGTCATACGAAAAACGGACGCAAACATCTATTTCTTTCTGCCACCCCAGAAAAACAACTACTCGAACGATTGAAAACCGTGTTCGCTGCCGAGGAAATTCGAGAGATTAACCCTTACGAGCGTGAAAAGTACCGTTTTCCCGATTCGGAAGCGGAAAAACAACAATTAGAGTCGCGGGGATGGCGACAGATCGCTCGACAGATAACTTTAAATTTTATTCCTATAGATTCTACTTTCGGGGCGACGGAAACCTGGCTACGAGAAAACTGGCAGTTAATTCGTGACTATTTTCTGCAATATCCGGGGAGTAAAGGTGCGATCATTCTCAATTCGATCGCTTCTGTCAAACGCTTAATCCGAGAGTTTAAGAACTTGCTCCATCCGTTGACAGTGGAAGAAAATACTGGTTTAACGGGACAAACACGAAAAAACGAATCGTTACAAGCCGATTTAGTTCTCGGAACCAGTACGATCGATGTGGGGGTGGATTTCCGGATTAACTTTTTAATTTTCGAGTCTGGGGATTCGGGGAGTTTTATCCAGCGCTTGGGACGACTCGGCAGACACGATGGACAGAGCGACGATCAACCCTTCCTCAATTTTACTGCCTATGCGCTCGCGTCTAACTTCTTGGTCGAGCGATTATTTCTTGGCGAACATCCTCCTTTAGAGAAAAATGTCGCCTATGATCGCCCATTTTTAAACGAGCAAATTCGGGATAAATACCGCAAAATTAATAACTTTCAGGGATATTTCCGCCGTTGGGCGGGAGTGCAGTCCGTGGCGATCAGTAGCAAGCTCAATCATAAAACGATTCGGGATACATACCAAAAGAGTCGCGTCGCGTTTGAGGAGGATTGTCAGAGGGTTTTCCAGACGAGTCTGGGCAGGGTGAGGGGATGTTTACGAACTTGGAGAGAGGACTGGCAACAGCTATCGGGACAAAAATCGAAAAGTCCGATTGAAGAGGACGCGAGTAGCTTTCGAGGTTCTAGCTCGCTTTCCTGCGGGTTGTACGATGAAGCATACGAAGACTGGCCCGGTGATTACTTCAAAACCTACGATTTACCCGGCATCCTCAGCAATCTCGACATTGAACCGATGACCCAAGCGGACTACCTCCGACTTCTAGAGTCAACCGCGGCCCGTCTTCAACAACCGATTGCCAAGGGACGGTTTCGCCACTGCCTCGCGTTTATGAAGTTGCTGAGATATCGTCCGGAAAGACGACCATGGCGATTTAGCTACGGGGGAGACCTGAGAGAACTGGCGAATAGCTGGAAAGTGCAGGTTTTACGGGGTATTCAAGTCTATCCCTGTCCCTATCGGCAGATTAACGAGCGGATGAAAACCAGATATCTCGTCAGTTATCTGGTTCCGCACCCAGTCGAGGAGGTGAAAAAACGTCTCCAGCTACCGATGCACTTTCAGATTTATCCCATAGACGAGTTCGGTCGTGAGAAAACCTCCGCACCTTACTCTATAGCTTTCGGTCAATCGGCACTGCTACTCGATACCCAAGCCTACCGTCTCAAGGAAAAAGGAGGAGACTCATGGATCTGCTAGAACTGTTATCCCTATTAGGGTTTGCTCATCACCTTATGGGCGATGACAGGAAAGTTAAATATAACCATATCTCTAATCGAGTAGATAAAGTTTCAATACCTAATAGGCATTATTACTCACTTAACGGAAGTCGAGGAGGTTTACTTTCCCTTGCTCAGGGTAGCAGAATCGGGGAGTTGATTTCATAATGGTCTTTATATACTCAATTAGTATCCGAGAAGCTATAATTGATGGGTGAACCATAGAAGGAGCCGCCTATGCAATCCTCAAACAGTCATTTAGCGAACTCATCTAAAATTACGGTGGAGCCATGCAACTTTATGTACTACCTATTGATCGCATTCAATGAAATGGAGCATCAACATCGAAAAATCTTTCAAATTCAACAAGCGCAAGAAGAGAAAATCGAGCGTATTCAAAGGAAGTTGGATGAACTGGAGGAATCATTCGGTGGGATTCTAGCTGAATATCGATATTTCAAGAATCGTACCGCCGACTTAGAACATCAAGTCCTTACTGAAAACTTAGAAGATTAATACTCGGTTAGAAAATCATGGCTAATTCTATTTTAGAAAACTCCCAAAAGTTATCCTCTCAACTTCCAGAAAATATTCCCTATGTCAAACTATTAGTTTTATTCGGTTCTAGAGCGACCGGAAAAAATCACGACGGTAGTGATTGGGATTTTGCGGTTCTATATGACGAAAAAATCGAGCGGAAACAAAATCGAGAAAAATCCGAGCGATATCTAGAAGTTCTTGACTACCTGAGTGAAGTATTAAAGATCAATAGGGACGCAATCGATCTTGTTGAACTTGATCGCTGTTCTCCCCTTATCGGTTATCAAGTCGCACGAGATGGAAAACTTATTTACGAAAGTCATGTTGGCGAGTTTCTTAAATTCCGTGTTCGAGCGTGGAAGGTATATGCTGATACCGCCAAGTTTCGTAAAACCCAGAAAGAAAGTATTCATCTCTGGTTAAAAAAATGGGGTTTGCAATGATGGAAAGAGAGATTGTAGAATCAAGAATTAGCTTGATGATTAAATATCTCGATCGCCTGAAATGTTTCGAGTCTATCAAGTTAATCGATTATCAAGAAAATGAGTAAATTGATCATGAAATTGTTTTTAAATCTATCCCTAAAACTTAAAAACAATTCCCTATTTATATCCAACAAATCATCACTTACTTAGATGTACAGGAGCAGGATAATGGCTAGAAAGAAAAAAGAAACAAGTCAAGAGATTCAACAATTAAATATTTTTGACTATCGAGATAATATTGAATCCTTTCAAGACGAAAACGAGGATATAAATAATTATGAGGAAGAGGAAGAAGAGCCACCAGATTCTAACCGAGATGAAGAAGAGATTCAAAAAGAATTTTTAACGACTAAATTCTTTAAAGAAGCAATTATTAAGCAGAATCCTGAAGATCCTGTTATGATGGATTTTGCCGAGTATGTATTGCCTAATTTCTTGAAAGTTGCTGCTGGTGTGACTGCAAAAGGAGGTAAATGGATCGAGAATAAAATAGCGGAGGGAAATTTAAAAAGCGATCGAGCTTTGCACGACCAATCATTAAGCACTCACATCCTGAATGGATTATTCGCAGCCAACTTAATCGAACAACAAATAGAAAAATTAGACACAACTATTAAACGATATATCAAAGAATTTGATAGAAGATTGGGTATGGCGGGATTTATTTTACATGATTTCGAGAAATTTAAGTATGATCGCTTTCCACAGATGCCTGAAAAGTACAAAAATTTGCCAGAAATTCGAGGATTATCTCTTCAAGAACATCGAGAAATTATTGATGTGATGGTTCGTTATCTACAATTAGATATTTTTATCGATCCAGAAAATCCAGAAGTATATCGAGAATACATAGATGATTTACTGGTGATAGCTTACAACGCGCAAATTCGTTGGGGAACTAACTGGAATTTCTCCATTCATGATGGACTATCTCCTAAATTAAAACCGAGAGGTGATAAATTATTTTCTTTAACTGGATTAGCTTGTTTAGCCGATCGGATATCCTCCATAGTCAAGCATCCTCAAGACGCTTTAAGTTCTAGCTTAGACGACATTCTAGGTCGATTGAGTAATAGAAATTTGAAGTTAACCTATCACGCTATCTCGGAAAATCGAGGAGTCTTAACTAATGTTATCAATAACGCTCTTATCGATGAATATGTCAGTCTCAACACCCCCGAAAAGCAGTATTATCAACCGTTACTATATTTACCGACTGGAGTAGTTTATCTAACCTCCCGTAATGCACCAGAAATATCGGTAGATAATATTCCCGAAAGAGTGGTTGATAAAATCAATTCTCTCTGTATCGGAGAATTGCGAACTAGACAGACAGGATTTAATCGAGATGGTAAGGGAATGAAATACGCAGAATATTATCATTTATTCTTTAACACCCTCGAATTGATGGACGTTGGTTTAGATGCAACGCTAAAAATTCTGAAAGATGGGAAAAAGCCTGTTTCTGGCGATCGAAGCGGTACTTTAGTTAAATTTCAAAAGTTAGGAATTTTATCTGATCAATATAATTTCGAGTTTAAAGAAGATATTCGGATCGATCAGATCGCCGAGTTTTGTGATTTAATCAGCCGTAAAATATGGGATGAGAAAGTCTCTCAAATTCTAGAAACTTGTAAGCGGGATAAAAACATTCCCAAACCGCCTGACTTCGATTTTATGCTTGAAGTCGCCAAACATTGGGATTTACTAAGCTATATTCCCGCCATTCGGGAGATTCAAAGAATAAACGATAGTCTTAAGGAACGTAAATTAAAAGGCAATACAGGTGGACTACCTTTAGAATGGTATTATTTGGCCGCTAAGTATTTAGAGCATAATGTAGGAATCGGAAATGAAGAAATTAAACCGAGATGTCAAAAATTATTAATCCATCTTCGCAATTCGATCGAACCCATTTTAAACGATTATCAAGTTTTCGATGGATGGGATGATTTACGCGCGTGGGTTAAACAAGTAGTCATGTTACCAAATCAACAGACAGATACCAGATCACCCGATAAATTTTTTGAAGAATTTCAACGCTATAAAAATGCTAAAAAATCGGGAAGGGGAAAAACAGCACTTTGCTCTATATCCCATTCCGCATATAGCGTAACTGAGCAGATGGAATCGGCAGTCTTGTTCACTCCCCAAGTTTACACTAATAAACAAAATCTAGGAGGTTCTAACGCTAAACGTAACATTTCCAGCATCGCAGGAATCGAATTCATGTTACGGCAAATTTTAATGAGCGAGACAGAAGCGGTAGGAAAAAATTTTGAGGATGCTAAATATCGTTATATTTATTTTTATCCTACCTACTACTGCACTCCAGAAACCAATTTGTTCTTGCATCAAGTCTATGAGGAAATCAAACAATCTCGCTTCGATACAGATGTTCGTAATCATTTCATTAGTAAAGACTTAAAAGCACATCTCGAATTAGACCAATATCGGAGTCTTGATATTTTTCATCTCGATAATACTTCAATAAAGGATCGATCTCTCAAACTCTCCTATCCCGAAAAGCAACCTCTCACCTTCTACTTTATGGCTCTTCCTCCTGAAGTTAAAGGGAAAGATAAAAAAATAACCGACACGGAATCATGGATTATGCCGGCATGGTTAGGATTAGCTTTCCCGATGATCTTGGATGTTAAAACGGTGGTTTCTGAGTCTCCTATTCCTCCCTTTAATGATGGTGCGGAATTCCAGGAAACTGTTTTTCTCGATGGTGCGCCACCTGCACTTCGAGCTTTAGTTCAACGAGATTTATTTCGCTTGGACTACATCTTAGAAAGTTGGGAGGAAGAAGGAAAAAAATATTCCGCACCCTTAAATACCCTAACCGCAGCCTATTATATTCATTTGGACGTGAACGCAAAGCAGGGTAAGACGGGTTATGACCCCAATTGGGGCAAATTAACGGAACTTGCTATCAATTTAGAAACCAGTCCTCTCTATGTCTTTCATTACCTTAAACAGTGGAAACGGGGCAAAGATGCCGATATACCGAGCGCTAATCGGATCGCTCTGTATCTCTACGATTTTTATCCTTGTTTCGATCCATTTGTACAAGCCAACCGAACCAATTTAACTATCGATATGACAGCAGAATCGCCCTTAAATCACCCGAAAAACTTAACCGAATTGTATCGTCAATTCTATCGAGCTAAATCTAGTAAAGGAAAGCCCATTAAAGCCAATGCTATTCTTAAACCTATTGATGAAGCGGCGGATGTTATTCTTAAAGCGGATAACGCTATAAGCGATGATTTGACTTCTTTGGTAGCGGCACGATTATTTAAACTAATGGATCGAGTACGCTCTCAAACAGCAGAAGGTCGATACGTTATCAAAGAGCGAGATCAAGAGCGAGAAAAAATCTTGGATTTTGCTAAATACTTTGTAAAAAATGTTTTCGAGGAGTCTTTTGAAAGTGATCGAGCCAGATTAGCAGGTCGTCAACTAAATATTATCCGGGATACCTGCGAATTTCTCTATCGTTTAGAAATGGATAAAGAACGTCGCCAAAGACAAGTTCAACCTCTCGATACTTCAAATTCTTCTTCCGAGGAAGAAGAGTAAAAGCTCTAACCATTATCAAAATGTTCACCTTTTCTATTTAGGAGCCAGTTTATGACTTTTCTGAAATCTGTTGATGCTAAATTTTTCCATTCTGAAATCCCCTACAAACCGATGGGAAAATACGTTCACTTTTTGACGATTCGAGTCACGGAATCTTACCCCCTATTTCAAACAGACGGAGAGTTAAATAAAGCTCGTGTTCGTGCGGGAATTGACAAGAATAAAACGATTAGTCGCTTATCGATGTTTAAACGAAAACAGTCAACTCCAGAACGTTTAGTCGGTCGAGAGTTACTTCGTAAATACAATATTGTAACCGCCGAAGAATGTGAGTACAATGTAAAATTTGCCATGAATAACCCCGACTGTATTATCTATGGGTTCGCTATTGGTGATTCGGGTTCAGAAAAATCGAAAGTAGTAGTAGATACGGCTTTTTCGATCACACCCTTTGATGAATCCCATGAAAGTTTTACTTTAAACGCTCCCTACGAGAATGGTACCATGGCATCTAAGGGAGAAAATAACACAAAAGTAGGTGAAGTGACTAGCCGAATTAACCAGCAGGATCACATCCGTCCGCAGGTGTTTTTCCCTAGTATTGTCACCCTAAAAGATCCGACAGAAGCGGGTTTTCTCTACGTTTTTAATAACATCCTGCGTACCCGTCACTACGGAGCGCAAACTACCCGGACGGGACGGGTAAGAAATGAGCTTATCGGTGTTATTTTTGCCGATGGGGAAATTGTTAGTAATTTGCGCTGGACACAGGCAATATATGATCGCCTTCCCGATGAAGTATTACACTCGATCGATCCCTTAGACGAGGATTTAGTTATGGAAAAAGCCACCGAAGCAATACAAGCATTAATGGCGGAAGAATTTATCGTTCATACCGATTTTATCGGGGAAAATTTTCAACCTTTATTAACCGAGGTGAAAACTCTCACAGGTACGGAAGCAGGAATTTTATCGATCTTGAACCAAGCGGATAAAGAAGCGAAAGACTACGCTAAGAAACATATCGCCGAGAAAAAGCCAGCCGCTAAAAAACCGTAAATTTCAGTAGGGTGAGTAATTTCTCACCCTATATCCTCGCAATTTTTAAAGAGTTATGGTTCACATCTATTCCTGTCAATTAGAACTGCACGATAGTCTTTATTACGCAACCCGTGAAATCGGCAGACTCTACGAAACCGAACCCGTAATTCATAATTACGCGCTCTGTTATGCTTTGGGATTGGTAAATAGCGATAGTTATCGTTACTTCTGTTCCGAACAGATTCCACAGTACCAAGAACATTTAAATCCTCTTAACGAAGAGAAAATTTATGTCACTCCCGCACGGGCGATCGCTCATACGGCGGTTCTCAATACTTGGAAATATGCCAATAATAACTATCATGTGGAGATGGAAAAAACCCAGAAAAATATTCCCAGTTTTGGCAGAGCCAAAGAAATCGCTCCCGAAAGTGTTTTTGAATGTTTTATCATTTCCTGTCACCCCCTACAGCTTCCTAAATGGATTCGTTTAGGAAAATGGATGAGTAAAGCGGAAGTAAAACTAACAGAACTTTCGGTATCAAAACAAAAAGAGGATTTATTTATCTATCCCTATCCTTTAAATCCTCTCGATGTTATGTTTACCCATCAGGTGATTGGCTACGACGTGATCAATATGCCACCCGTTAGTTTAATCCGTAATGTACGAATGCGCGGGGAGTATTACCAAATAAGCGATCGCACCGATCTGAAAATTCCCGCTCGATTGTCCTATCGCTTCGGTTAAAAATTGACCATGACTCTTATCTCTTCTAAATCCCTCACATTACCAGAATCCCGAAAATGTCACCGAAATTCTTTCATTCTCGTTTAACTCTGGCTTTATCTTCTATACTCGATCACTGGAATCAAGGACGGGGAGAAGTGGGAATCGAATGGGCGATCGTCCTAAGCAAAAACGATCAAGATTGGTGTCCCGTTCCCGATCTCCTCTACATTTCCTCTGAAAGGTTAGGAGACATTCCCCTCACCGATGAAGCTTGTCCCGTTCCTCCGGAATTAGTCATCGAAATTATTTCTCCTGAACAATCCTTCAGCAGCCTGAGCGAAAAAGCCGTGGCCTACCTAAAAGCGGGAGTTAGTCGCGTCTGGATCGTCGATCCCCGGGCCAAGCAGATCACGATTTTCTATCCC
>VYLW01000065.1_pt1 | contig 21000 bp, 19 predicted proteins | sample 5114201 | NCBI WGS metagenome assembly VYLW01 (sample SAMN12291793, study PRJNA351875) | freshwater metagenome | isolation source: freshwater lake | place: USA: Michigan, Sherman Lake | collected 2011-08-08
AATGTACCGCAAGTCCTTCGTCATCGCTCTGCCTATCTAAATGGTTGCCTTTTTTAACTTTTTTATTGAGTTCATTAAGCATTTCTACTTATTACAAAGGTGAGATGCTCCCGTGCCATACTTAGGGGCAACAATTTCTAAAGCGCGATCGGGTTGGAATTGGGCCATAACTTATCGGATTGATGTAACGTATTATTCTGGGATGGCGATGGGTTACGCTTCGCTAACCCATCCTACAAATTAACTGCTTTGGGCGCAATGCTTGCGCCCCTACGGGTATAAAATTCTAATCGGGAATATCATCGCTTCCTGTCAATACAGGTTTTCCATCTTCCCCAATGGGTTTAAGGGGAATTTTAATTCTATGGGTTATCGTATCTTTATTGGTGACACCCCCACCCATTTCTACTACCCAAAATTTCAGCCCACCTTTGCCTTCTTTCGACTGCTCAACCACAAATTGAACCTCTAATTCAATTTCACCCACTTCAAAGCGAATCTGCTCACCCTCAGCGGCTAAGATAGATTTACTCAGTTCAACCCGCAATGCTTCTAAGGTTTCCCGAAGTCCAACTTTATTGATGGCCATATTAATTCTCTAGTTATTTTTGAAGGATGCAAACAAAAACCCTTCCAATTCTATCGTTTTTCTGAAACTTTAGGGCGGACGGATTGCCTTTCTACAAATGGCATAATAGCCCAACCCGATCGCTAAGGGAAGCGCGGGTTGGGAAAAGAAATCGACCTAATATTATCTCAAGACTAAAATGACAAATTGAATTAGCATCGAGCTATTTTGCCAATACAAGGTGTCAAGATCAAACTAAGGGGCTAAACGTTGCCTTTGCCAGCTGCCATCTTCTTGACGATAATAACAGAGACGATCGTGGAGACGACTGGGGCGACCTTGCCAGAACTCGATTAAACTAGGAATTAGGCGAAAACCGCCCCAATGAGGAGGACGGGGAACTTCACGACCAGCATATTCTTCTTTTAGTTCTGCTAGGCGTTTTTCGAGGATATCCCGCCCAGAAATCACTTCACTTTGATGGGAGGCCCAGGCCCCTAAACGAGATTCCCAGGGACGGACAAAAAAGTAATTATCCGATTCCTCCTCGCTGATTTTTTCTACAGTTCCCTCAATCCTAATTTGCCGTTGCAATTCCCCCCACCAAAACACTAGGGCTGCATTGGGATTGGCGATTAATTCCTGTCCTTTGGCGCTGTGGTAGTTGGTAAAGAGAACAAAACCGCGAGGATCGAAGTCTTTCAACAATACCATGCGGGCCCGGGGTTTACCCTCCGGGGAAATAGTAGCTAAAGTCATCGCGTTGGGTTCCAATCTTCCCGAAGATACCGCCCGTTCTAGCCATTGTTTAAATACAATGAAAGGATCGGCAGATGTTTCTGACTCTAGCAATTCTTCAAGATTGTAGTCCAAGCGCAGGTCAGCGATCGATATGTCCATGGTTTTGCTTGCTAAATTCTATCCTTTGAGATCCTACAAGATTCTACAATCATGACTATCACCTCGGCCAGTGATGCGATCGCCTCTCTTTTAGAAATGGCGGAACAGGGAGAGATTGACCCCTGGGATGTGCAGGTTATCGATGTGATCGATCGCTTTTTGGCAGAATTGGGGTTATTAAATGATCTAGATTTAGCCATGGCCCAGGCTAATTTACCCCAATCGGGACAGGCTTTTTTATGGGCTTCCATGTTAGTTTTATTTAAGGCTGATACCCTAGAAAGATTGTCTTTGGACCAGCAAGAAGAAAGTCTGATTGATGAGGAAATTAGCGAGTTAGAACGGGAATTAAGAACTTTACCCCGTTATCTAGAAAATCATATTCGCCGTCGTACTGCCGCCCCACCACCGCGAAAAAGACGGGTAACTTTGCAGGAGTTAATCACTCAATTACAACAGATTGCCCTAGAGATTGAAGCTTTACCGAAACTGCCTGTAGTTGTCCCGAAACCCCGTCCCCAATCCCGACGGGAAGCGGTACAAATTATCACGGAATTAGCCCACCAAGAAAACCTGACGGAATTGGCGGCGGAACTGGACTTTTTTTTGCAGAGAAAGTTTTTTCAATTAGAGAAAAAGGAGATAGAGTTTGAGTATTTATTAGATTTATGGCAAGCAGAAAAGCCCTCTAGTCACTCGGCAACACAGGAAAAGGTGGCGATTTTTTGGGCTTTACTTTTACTGGCTTCTCAATCAAAAGTGGAATTAAAACAAGAGGATTTTTATCAGGATTTGAGTATTTCTTTAATTAGGGTCTGCTGAAAAAGTTTTTCGGTGGTGGTAGGAGTCAGGAGTCAGGAGTCAGTAGCCGGTCGTTTCAGGCTTTGTTGCCCTTGTTTTTTGTACCAAGCGATGTACTTCAAAAGCTTTATTTTAAAAGGGTTTTACCATTATTCAGCAAGCCCTAAATATTTGTCAACTTTTTCAGCCTAAGTTACTTCATCGGCGAACATCTTCTACTAATATATGTGTACTATCAAGGCGCAGAATCTGCGCCCTAGATACCTTAATATCTTAGCGAGTTAAGGCTGCGCCTCTTTCGTACAAAGTGCGGGCATAATCGGTCCAAGTACCCTGGCCCCAATAACGGAAACAACTGGTTTGCACGAGCAAATTATAAAGCAGTGCCTCCAGATAATCCGGTCGTCGGGTGAAGCTAGGATCCGCCTGTACTAAAGGAGCATATTTCTCGTGGAATTTAGCGCTTAATTGGTTCATCGGTTCGAGGACATTTTCGTAACCGCGCACCCAACTGAGATCATTTGTCCAAGATGCCCCATCCATGGTAAAACGGTGGTCGGACTGTTTTAACTCAGCGATCGCCTGTTCCACTGCTTCAGGGGTAGCGGCATCCGAATTAACTCCCTGCCAGATTTTATGCTGGTGTACGGCTTGAATTGGGGGATAATCTTGGGGATTAACGCCAGCGGCCTCGATTAACTCCAGATATTCCGTGCCGTTAAATCCTGCCACAGTGGAACCCCCCTGCATTTCCCGCCAAGGATTGGGAAAATCGCGAGGAAATTCATTCATCATCACGCCACCATTTTCACCGTCGGCAATCTGGGAACCTAGGGAAGGAACCCAAACGCCGCCGATTTGCTGTTTACTGCGGCATTTGGCCTCGTGGTAGGGTTGCATTTGGGCGACTAATTTGGTGTCGGAACCCTGGGTTTTAATCAAAGCAGTAATCGCAATCACTTCACCCCGAGAATTGCGCGCCAGCAAGCGATTAGGAATATATTTTTGTTCCTGACTCAATCCCGAACCGTCGAGATTTTCCACCGAGTGTTCCTGTACCAATAACCAACGATAGCCGCATTCTTTCAGGGCTTTAATATACTCGTAGAGGGTATCGGGATGGTTAGGAAGGTGCATTTCCGGGGGAGAGAACCCTTTGACTCGTTTCAGGGCATCTGGGCCAAAAATCGAGGCAAAATAGGTTTGCCATGCTTGCATCTGCAATTTTAGATCGGGAATCGGTGTGGAAGGAGCCACCGCATGACTCCACATCGTCCCCAACCATTCCACATAGGGTTGATATTGACTGTTACAGGTGATTAATTTGAGTTTATCGAGGATATCCTGCCGTCCCATCTGTACCAAACCCCAGAGGAGATTGCCGGAATAATCGAGCATAATCCGGGGATTACAGCCTTCCGCCACCAATTCTGGGACAAAATCGCCCATGCGACTGTAACACCAGGCAAAAACACTGGCATTATGGTTATCACCATCCCCCTGATTTTCGAACATATGCTGGAGATTGCAGATTAATTCACCGTTAACACCCGCGGGGATGGTGGGTTGGTGCATATGCAAGGCACAGGCAAAACCAGCCTGAATATTGTCTAATTGGAGATTTGTTGTCGGTAAAAAGATCGGATCATCGTGATTAACAATCGCCGCGATTTCCTGTTCCCAACCGCAAATAGTCGGTAGTCCGGGGCGGATTTCCGTGATAGCGTTCGATTTCGATGATACGGGTGTAGCGATCATAATTTTTCAGGCGAATAGATTGAGATAGTTTGTCCCCACTCTCCCAGGGACAACTTTTTTTACTGGCAACAGGTCACTCTTGACTGTTCACTGCTAACTGAGCTAAGAGCGCGAACTTTATCCTATCCCATTTATACTGAGAGTACCCCCTCTCCAGACACAAGCCTTCGTAACTCGTTAAAAATCAAGATGATTCTTTACTGAACTTAACCGATCCTCGCACTATGATCCAAACAACTATCGGCCCTTTTACCTGTAACTTTTAACCATGTTCTCGGCGACTACCGAAATTCTTGTTATCTTCTTCCTCATCCTCCTCAATGGAGTTTTTGCTCTCTCGGAAATTGCCATTGTCTCGGCGCGCAAAATCCGTTTAGAACAATTAGCCAGAGATGATCGAAGGGCGGCAGTGGCCTTAAAATTGGCCAATGATCCCAATCAAATTTTATCGACGGTGCAGATTGGCATTACCCTAGTGGGAATCTTTGCCGGGGCTTACGGAGGCGCGAATTTGTCGGCAAGTGTGGCGAAATTATTGGCGCAAGTTCCTGTTTTAGCCCCCTATAGTCAAGCTTTGGGATTAGGATTAGTGGTGTTAATTATTACCTATTTATCGCTGGTGGTGGGGGAATTAGTGCCGAAACGGTTAGGTTTAAGTAATCCCGAAAAAATCGCTATCCTCGTTGCAGATCCTCTCGATAGGTTATCGAAAATTGTTTCGCCCGTTGTCCATCTTTTGAGTCAATCGACTAATCTGATTCTCAGTTTGTTGGGGATTAGCGCTAATAATAATGATTCCCCAATTACGGAAGAAGAATTGAAAATTATGCTTAAACAGGGAACCGCAGCGGGAACCTTTGAGGAAGCAGAACAGGATATGGTGGAAAGGGTGTTAGGATTGGGCGATCGCCGAGTAAGTCAGATTATGACCACGCGCCCAGATATTATTTGGCTAGATTTGGAAGATAGTGCCGAAATTAACCGCCAGAAGCTAATTGAGAGCAATCATAACCGTTTTCCTGTGTGTCAGGGCAGTTTAGATGAGGTTTTGGGGGTAATCGAAGTCACAGACTTATTGGCAGATTGTTTAACCGGTGAAAGTTTCGACCTGACGAAGGATTTACAACAGCCGCTTTTTGTGCCGGAAAGCACTAGGGGTTTAAAGGTGTTAGAATTGGTGCAGCAAAGTGGTCATCATATTGCCTTGGTAGTGGATGAGTACGGTGTTATTCAAGGATTGGTGACGCGCAAGGATATTTTAGAGGCAATTGTCGGCGATTTACCCCAATTAGATGATATTGAAGATGCTCAGATCGTGCAGCGGGAAGATGGTTCTTGGTTGATTGATGGTACAGTGGCGATCGAAGATTTTAAAGAATTATTTGAAATCAGTGAATTACCGGGGGAAAAACAGGGGAATTATCACACTCTAGGGGGTTTTATTATTACCCATCTTGGTAGGATTCCGGGGGCTGCCGATCATTTTGAATGGCAAAGGTTGCGTTTGGAAGTGGTGGATATGGACGGTAATCGCGTCGATAAGGTGTTAGTTACGCTATTGTTGGATGATTTGTAAGTCGCCAATTCAGACTTGAATCGGCCCAGGAAGAAATAAATATAACTATTTTTTCTCCCACATCCAGCAGGTTATTTTGAATATTTTTTATTTAACCTAACCTAGTCATAGAAAGGCTTACAGCTATTTAAGTATTTTGGTCTAAATCTCTCATGGGGGAGATATTGGATGAATTGATACTCCTCTCAATAGCTTATACCATTTTTCTTTATTCGTAGCAGGTATCTTACTCCCCTCTCCCTTTCTGGGAGAGGGGTTGGGGGTGAGGGCAATTAACCATCTCTGCCATTACTTTTGAAAAATGGTATAGACAACAGAAAAGCCGGAAATATTTACCTCGCAATGGTTTTCGTTGTTTTTTAACAAATGAAATTTCGACAAAATAATCAGAAGTGTTGAATCCTGCAATAAAACTTCACAAAACCAGTATTTTACTGATGCTCAATTGCTTCACCATTGAGAATGGAGTCAATAAGCAGTCCTTTTTGGTATCATCAGAGTGAATACATAACTTGGTCATGATCTTCAAAATCTTAACATTCAACACTTCTGCAAAATAATCTGCTGGGATTTGCTTGTTAAGTATATATACTTGCGTCATCAAGTGCTGAATGTGGGTTTCTCAAAATAATTATCAAATCGCTTGACGAACACAATGAGAATGTGCGACTATATGAAAAGTCAGTTACTGGTCGGATTTTACCAAACTGACTTTAATCAATCCACTATCGACCTGACCCAGGAGACAAAACATGGCTTCGATTAAAATTGACTCGGATTTACGACCCATCGGTTCTGAACTTTTCCTCGATTCAGAAAGCTATCTGGACGAACTCTCTGCTGACCAACAGATTAACAAGATTGTGGGAGGAACTCGACCTATCACTCGTCTCACTCGTCCTATCCCTATTATCCCTATCCGCCCTATCCCCCCTATCCCCCCTATCGGCCCTACCTTCTTGTTCTTCTAGTCCCGTGTCTGAATTAAGAGCGAGTTAGACACTCGCTCTTGTCCGATCGCCAGTCTTGTAGTGGACTGTTTCAGCTAAAATAGGGCAATAGATTTCGACTTAAAGTCTTAGATTATATAATTTATAGCATTTTTCTAATACACCAAATTAGCTGAAACAGTCCAGTAGGGTGCGTTACACTACGTTAACGCACCGCTAACTTTAATGGGGGTAGGTTAAGCTAAACGGCTTTTACTTCGGATCACCGATATAGACTCCAAAAGGGTTATAGCTATTGGATCATGCAGGTTAAGCGCCGTTTAGCTTATCAATCAAGATAGATTATGATCTGAAATAGCAAACAGTACAAACCCTTGAATTTCCCATGACATTGACAACTGAGGATACTCAAGACAATCAACAACAGATACTCACTGAGTTACGGGAATTAAAAAAGGAACTTGAGCAATTTAACCAAAAATTCGATAACTATCAAAAAGCTACACAATGGGTAGTTCAGTTAGCATTTAGCTTAATTGCAGTCGCTACTATAACTGTGATTGTCTCAACTGTGCTAGGTAAATAGTGCCGATCTTGTAGGGTGCGTTAACGTACTGTAACGCACCGCTAACTTTAATGAGGGTGAGTTATGAATTATATATCGAAGTTATTTCTACGAAATTATCAAGACAGCGAAACCTAATTCGACAAATAATAATAGAGATATCCAAAAATTATAACCCAGTCACAGCTTGCCTTTAGTCTATGTACTAACTAAATAGTTCGACAACTGGAATGTATATCTATCGTTGCTAATTCAATTTTACCGAAAAAATATGAGGCAATTAAAATAATTTTTATTCGGGTAGATTCCTTAACTAGAGAAACTTTTGGTCTTTAGATAATATTATGGAGATGTCTAATGAGACAATTTAAAATCGTCATTGAAAAGCATCCTGATGGCTGCGTCGCCTATCCGATTGGCATAACAGGAGCAGTTTCGGTTTTAACTTTCTTCCGTCAGGCTTTGTCCTCTGTCCATCACCCCTTGAATACGGTTGTCTCTCTTATCCCCACTGCTGATTTTTCTCTCTTTGTCAACCCCTAGACCTGAATATTTACGGAGAAATTAATCAATGCTCAAAAAATTATTGACAGTTGCTGTAGGAACAGCCTTAACGATATTCGGAGTTGGCGGCCCCTTACAGGCGGCTAACTTGCAAATAATCGCCAGTGGACTTGAAAGTCCACGAGGTCTCACCTTTGGTCCCGATGGAGCCTTATATGTTACAGAAGCAGGTAGAGGAGGCGCAGGCCCCTGTATTCCCGCACCGGGAGCCGGACCTAACGGACCAGTAGTTTGTTATGGTAACACTGGTGCGATAACCCGCATTAAAAATGGTACAGCTGAACGCATTGTTACCGGTCTTCCGTCTATTGCTTTACCAATTCCAGAATTCTCTACTGCTATTGATGCGACCGGAATCCATGATATACAATTTGACTCCACTGGAAGAGCTTATGCCGTTTTTGGTTTGGGGTCTTCTCCAGAACAACGGGATCAAGTGCTTAATGTTCCTGAATTTGGACAACTGGTCGCCATTGATAATCTCAATGGACAGGTTTCTCTGACAACGTTAGCAGACCTAGCTGAGTATGAAGGGTTGTTTAATCCCGATAATAATAATTCGGGCTTTTTTAATCCCTATAACGATGGCATTGATAGCAATCCCTATGCTTTTTTAATTAAAGATGACAGTGCTTATATCATCGATGCGGCTGGGAACGATTTTTTTAAAGCTAAAACTGATGGTAGCGAACTTACTCTCTTGTCTGTCTTTCCTGAACGTCCGATAACTGACCCCTTTACTGGAGAAACCATTGCCATGCAATCAGTTCCTACCAGTGTGGCTATTGGGCCTGATGGAGCTTTTTATATCTCAGAATTGACGGGATTTCCTTCTCCAGAAAATGCGGCACGTATTTTTCGCTTGGGGACTGATAATAAACCAGAAGTGTATGCTGATGGCTTCACCCAAATAATTGATATTGCCTTTGATGATCAAGGAGGCTTGTATGTCCTAGAATATGCTACTAGCTCATTATATTTTGATATTAGTCCAGGTCTTTTAAGCTACATAGATCCCAAGGGAAATCGCAAATCCATCATCAGTGATGGACTACTTTTCCCGACGGCTTTAGCAATTGGGCCTGATGGTGATATTTATATCTCTAATCTAGGTTATATTCCGGGACAAGGTCAAGTTGTTCGTGTTCAGGTTTCAGTCCCCGAACCTAATTCTATAACAGGACTGCTAATTTTTGGCATTTTTGGTGGAGTTTCATTACTGTTACGCCAACGGAAATAATTAATTTAGTCTAGATAGTGATGCAATTCAGACTTGAATCGGCCGGTAATTGTTAGTAAACATCTAGATTTTTTCAAGCTTGTGAAGACCGATACAATTTTTTATCAACTCTTGCAAACCTTTCCGGGGTTAATTTTTGAATTACTGGGAGAGTCAACCCAGAAAGCTGAAAATTATCAATTTTCCTCGCGAGAAATCAAAGAATTAGCGCGTCGTTTTGACGGTATTTTTTTACCGACCACTGCAGCACCGGAACTAATTATTTACTTTGTTGAAGTGCAATTTCAGGATAAAAGTGATTTTTATTGGCGATTTTTAACAGAAATTGTCATCTATCTCAATCAGTATAAACCCGTTCAGGATTGGATGGCTGTAGCTTTATTTGCTTCCAGGGATATCGATAATAATTTTCCCTATCAACTGCGGGGATTTGAGATAACGGGACAGATCAGACGTATTTATTTAGATGAATTAATCGATAGTCCGGATCCGTCTCTGGGTTTAGGAATTATTCAGTTAATCGTCGCTACACCCCAATTAGCACAGCAACGAGGAAAACCACTTTTAGAAAAAGCGATCGCTGAAATTGATGATCTAGTTTTCCAGCAAAAAGTTGTAGAATTAATTGAAAGAACCTTAGCCTATAAATTTACTAATCTTAGTCGCACGGAGTTAGAAGCTATGTTCGGATTAGATGATCTCAGACAGACTCGACTTTATCAAGAAGCTAGAGAAGAAGGTCGTGAAGAAGCTAAAACTGAAGCGATCGCCAGTTTACTAGCTTTAGGTTTAAGTATAGAACAGATTGCCACTGCTTTGCAGTTAGAACTTACCAAAGTACAAGAGACAGCGGCCAAATTATCCCCCCCAAATTAGCAGGGTAAATTATCAAGTTTCTCCCTGATTTTACCCTATTCATTCATATTACGATAGGTAGCCACTGCCGAGGGAGAAATGCGATTGAGATAACGGAAAATCCAATATTTTAAGACTGTATCCAAGATAACGGGAAAAGTGGCGATAAAGAGAAAATTAAACTCGCGATTTTCCGGTAAACCGAAATGACGACTTAATCCTTCTAGGATCACTTCCCAACCGTGGGGAGAGTGGAAACCGACAAATATATCGGTAAAGAGAATAATTAAAAAAGCTTTAGCTGAATCGCTAAGATTATAGAGAATGCCATCAAGAAAAGACTTGACAATCTCGATTTCCCGACGACTAAAAGCGACAACAAAACCAAAGGCAATCAGGGAACAAATATCGGCGAAAATATTAGCGATCGCATTTAAACCTCGTTGGCGAAATTCTTCACTTATTACCGCTGCTTTTTTAGTAATTTCTCCCTCGATTTCTTCGTTAGATAATTTGGGTGCTAAACCAATCATACCTCTAAAATGTAAAGCTTCCTCAAATCTTCTCAATTCCGAAAAAGCTTCTTCTTCTAAATCCTGATTGATAAAAATAAACTGTTCCTGTTGTTGGAAATATTTATTAACCAAGGGGGTAATCAGGAAAGTTTTGGTTAATTGCTGGGTTAATAAAGGAACAATAATTAACAGTAAAATAAACTTGAGAGAAATGGCTGTTTTATAACGAGAATTGCGAAATCTTTTTAAAACTGCCTCCTCCGATTCCTCCGCTTGGGGATCTATTTCCTGTTTAATGCGATTAAAAGTATTGACAAAAGAACGGGGTAAAACTCCCGGTTTTTCCGTAGCTTTTTGGGATTTATTACTTTTGATTATTTCCTCATCTTCAATACTACCCGCCGCTAAAAAAGAGCGATTTCGAGAAGTCTTTATTTTCGCTGTTTCCCGCTCAACATTTCTGTTCTGGAGACTTTTGGGACCATCTTCAAGATATTCTTGCCAATAATTACCTTGATATTTTCCGATAACACTATCGATAAACTGAAGTTTTTTCAGACAAACATCTGTGGTGACAGTAATCACCCCATTATTAATTGTCGGTTGATTTGGTCCGAAGGTATTAACGATCGAGCGACTAGCTTTAAACTCCGTCAATCTGACTTTAATTTTTTGCAGATAACCTTTAACTTCTGCGATAAAATAGGAATTAGTGGTACTGCCATAATTCGAGAACTCCGCTGCCACTTTTCGCCCTTGAAAATGCTTGTCTTCTATCTCCTTAATCTTCAAAGCTGCATGATAAGCCTCATCTAAAGAACGTTCAGGAGTTTGTAATAACCATTGATTAACACCTTGCAAAATCCGATTAAGATTCATAGGAAACAATTACTTCCACAAGGAAAAAAGCTAGAGTACCAATCAGTCATCTTAACAAATACAATCGAGAAAAAACGATGTCAATCATACCAATTTGGATCGAAGGTGGGACTCGATCGGGAAAAACCACCGCTTTAGTCGGGGAATTTCGGCGCTGGGTTGTTTCTCAACGTCAGTCCCAGGATTTATTGTATCTCGATCGAGCGAAATCATCGCCCCTTTCCCAAACGGTCTTAGTTTTCGCTGCCAACGATGATAACAAACGGGAATTAGCCGATCAATTAGCCCTTGCTGTTAGGGGTAGCTATCCGATTCTCTGCAAAACCCCTTTAGGTTTTCTCACCGATGAAGTCATCCTGTTTTGGCCGTTAATTTTCGAGTCTTTAGGGCTAAAAGCGCAATTTCCCCGCCGATTACGCCCAGAAACGGAACAGGAACTCGCCACCCGTCTCTGGCAACCAGCGATCGCTGAATTCTTCCAGCTTACTAGCATAAATGAATATCGTTTTGTCCGTCAAGTTCTCGATTTGTTACAATTAGCCGGCGCTAGTGGTGTTCCCGCAGAAAAGATACCCGAAAGATTAGCCGACGGATTATCAGAAACAGATTTAAAACGAGTTTTAGCGATTAATGAGCAGGAAACACCAGAAAAAGTGGGAGAATTAATCATTCAATGGCGTGATTGGTCTCTAGAACGTGGTTTATTAAGTTATGGTATCATCTACGAACTCTATTGGCGCTATTTATTTCCTGATAGTCGTTATCAACAGCAACTATTAAAACGCTTCCGGGGAGTTTTTGCGGACGATGTGGACGATTATCCGGCTATTGCCAAGGATTTACTCAGTTTTTTCCTCGATCATGATTGTTTTAGCGTTTTTACCTACAATCCCCAGGGAAAAATTCGCTTAGGATTAACTGCCGATCCCGATTATCTACAAAAATTAGCGGCACGCTGTCAAATTATGCCATTATCTACCACCGACGGGTTAGCTGCTCAGTTTAGCGAGACGGTTCTCTCCTTAATCAGCGACGGTAACTATCTTGGCAATCTTCCCGATCAATTCATCTCCGTGCAAACCACCTCTCGCGCCGAATTGTTACGGAAGACAGCCACAGCTATTATTCAAGCAGTCAAGCAAGGAGCAGTAAAATCCGAAGAAATCGCCGTTATTGCCCCCGGTTTAGACGAAATCGCCCGTTATAGCCTGATGGAAATTTTAACCGGTGCCGGGATACCCGTTCAACCCCTCAACGAACAACGACCCCTGATCAGTTGTCCTCTGATTCGGGCATTATTGACCCTTCTCGCCCTTGTTTACGCAAATTTGGGGCGTTTAGCCCCCCAAGAGGCCATAGCGGAAATGCTGGTGATTTTTAGCCGTTATTGCTGGGATGAAGAAGAGAATTTAATTCCCGATATCGATCCAATCCGCGCCGGATTAATTGCCGATCATTGTTATCAAGTGCATCCGGAAAATCCTCGTTTATTAGCGATCGAAACTTTTCCCCGTTGGGATCGCTTAGGACAAAAAGCTTGTACTGCCTACGAAAGAATTTGTCACTGGATCGAAGGGATGAAAAAACGGCAGCAGGAAGCGAAACTTTTCCCGATTTTTGTCTTAAATCAAGCGATCGAACAATTATTAAACGATGGGGAAAATTTGCCCTTCGATCACTTGGCAGCTTTACGAGAATTAATGGAAACTGCCCAACATTTTTGGGAGATCGATCGCCGTTTGCGTGAGAGTGAACCCTGTTTTCAAAGTCCCAGCGAAACTATTAGTCAGTTTATCCAACTTTTGCGCCGTGGCACAATTACTGCTAATCCCTATCCCGTGCGACAATTTATTAAATCTTCCTCAGCAGTCACCCTAGGCAATATCTTTCAATATCGTTCTTTTCGTTCTAGTCATCGTTGGCATTTTTGGCTAGATTGTTCCTCCCCACTCTGGGAACAAGGAGGTGCTGCTACTCTTTTTGCTGCGCCGATTTTTTGGCGAGAAAGTCCATATCAACGCTGGACAACAGAAGCAGAATTAGAGGAAAATCAGGCACGTTTACAGAGAGTTTTAAGGGATTTATTGGCAAGGGTAAGCGAAAAAGTTATCCTCTGTCACAGTGATTTAGGAGTATCGGGAAGCGATCAAACCGGACAACTTTTATCCTTAGTACAAGCGGCAAAAGAATATGATTATAGTATTACTTGAATTATCGGGATTGAAACTTTAGCAAGTATCTAGTGCCGATCCATAAGGAGTCATGCACACATTTCTTTACTTTTTTTGACAAAATCGCCTGTAGACAAGTGAGTAGAAGTATTTCACTTTATTGATTCTGTCGCATAGATTTTGAACGAATCTCTAATTTTGTTAAGCTAACTTAAACCAGCGATTTTAACCAACCGTACCAAGCATCTAAACCTTCTCCAGTGGTAGCGGAAACTTGAAAAACTTTCAGATTGGGATTAACTTGATAGGCGTAATCTAAACAGCGATCGAGGTTAAAATTAACGTAGGGCAGTAGGTCTATTTTTGTCAAGATCATGACTTGAGAAGCGTGGAACATATAGGGATATTTAATCGGTTTATCTTCTCCTTCGGTGACGGAAAGAATGACGACTTTGGCATTTTCTCCCAAATCAAATAAAGCAGGACAAACTAGATTACCGACATTTTCGATCATGACTAAAGAATTCATCGGTGGATCGAGTTCGATTAATCCTCTCTCTACCATTGATGCTTCTAAATGACAACCTGTTCCGGTATTAATTTGGATAACCTGACAACCGGTTTCACTAATTTTTTGGGCATCATTAGCTGTTGCTTGATCTCCCTCAATGACACTGATAGGAATAGCGGTTTTTAAATCGGCAATTGTGCGAGTTAAAAGGGTAGTTTTTCCCGAACCGGGGGAAGAAACTAGATTAAGGGCAACAGTTTTTCTCCCCTTCAACCAACCGCGATTTTGTGCCGCTAACAGATTATTTTTTGCCAGCAGATTTTGCTCAACTTGGAGAATGCTACCATGAATTTGAGCGTGAATTTCCGCAGGATGATGGGGATGCTCATGCTCGTGATCGTGATGGCTATGACTAATAACAGTACCATCGGCTAAAATATGTTCATGGGTTCCTGTTTGCGGATTAGTTACCATCACTTCCGAGTTATCAGAACAACCACAGGTTACACACATAAGGATTCTGTCTCCAACGATTTGAGATTTAATTCTTGACCCTGTAAAATGACTATATTGCGACTACCACATCGATCGCAGATTCCGTAGGGATATTCTAGTTCTAGCTCATTTCCGCAATCTTGGCACTGTCCTAAACCAGAAATTTCTAGAATCTCTAACATTGCCCCCTCTATATTAGTACCTTGACAACAGGTATCAAAACAAAAAGCGATCGATTCTGGCATAATTGCCGTTAGTTTACCAATCTCTAACACCACGCGCTTAACTTTCATTCCTCGCGAGTGTTCTAAAGCAAGTTCAATAATATTTTGGGTAATTCCTAGTTCGTGCATTTTCAGTTATCAGTTATCAGGGAACAGGGAACAGGAAACAGGGAGAAGGGAGCAGGGAAATTTCAACTAAAACCCCAAAACCCCAACTATCTGTTTTTTTAGTTTTCACTTTTTCCTTTAAAACTGTCTCCTGTCTAATTAACATATTCTCGGTAATTGTTCACCGACTAACATATCGAGAATCCTTTTAGTGCCGAAAGCGGTTTTTAAGTAAACTAAATTGGGGGGAGAAGCGACGACTTCCCCGATACAAGCGGCATTTTTACCGTCAGGATGGGAACGCATCACTGCTAAAACGCGATTTTCCGCCTCCGGAGGCACGACAAGGACTAATTTGCCCTCATTTGCCAGATAAAGCGGTTCTAAGCCCAATAATTCGCACATTCCTCGCACTTCTTCCCGGATGGGGATCGCCGTTTCCTGTACTTGTATTCCCACCCCTGAACTTTGGGCGAATTCGTTTAAAACTGTGGCTAATCCGCCTCTAGTGGCATCCCGCATCGCTTTAACTTCCGGGCAAACTGCCAGAATTGCAGAAATTAAAGAATTCAGAGCTTGACAATCGCTTTCGATTGTGCATTGCAGGTCTAATTCGCCCCTGGCCATCAGAATGGCGGTGCCGTGATCCCCCAGAAAACCGTTAATCAAAATGCGATCGCCAACTTGTAAATTATTGGCACTGGAATTGATTCGGGACGGAATTACTCCGACTCCAGAGGTATTAATAAATATTTGATCCCCTTGTCCCCTGGGAACGACTTTTGTATCCCCGGTGACGATTTTTACCGCTGCTTTGTCGGCGGCTATTTTCATGCTGGTAACGATGGTTTTTAGGGTGTCGATAGATAAACCTTCTTCGAGGATAAAACTACAACTGAGATAGAGAGGAATTGCCCCACCGACAGCCAAATCATTAACGGTTCCATTGACTGCTAAACTGCCAATATCACCCCCCGGAAAGAATAGGGGAGAAACCACATAGGAATCGGTGGTAAATGCCAAGCGATCGCCGATTTTAGCCAAATCTTTAATCTCAAATCGGGCTTGATCTTCAAGGGTTGCCAGTAAGTTATTATCAAAGTTATTAACGAATATCTCATTAATTAAATCCCGCATTGCTTTGCCACCACTGCCATGGGAGAGAGTGATATTTGTGTCGGTAATTTTGTTTTTTTTTAATTTTAAAGAAGCTGAAGGAGTGCTAGTCATAGGTGAGGTAGGAAGTTTTCGTTTTGGATAGTCGGTGGTCGATACCAAATTAGGTTACACTTTATCCTGAGGAGAAATGCTGTCATAGCCTACTGCTAGATTATCTTAATGGGTTTCTGGTATTTCTCGCACTTTTTCTACAGTTAAGTCCAAAGCTTGAGCAATTTGTTCTACAGTTAAACCTAAAGCCAATAAACGCGGCACAGATTCCAGTTTACCTTCCAGTTTACCTTCCAGTTTACCTTCCAGTTTACCTTCCAGTTTACCTTCCAGTTTACCTTCCAGTTTACCTTCCAGTTTACCTTCTTCTCGAACGTCTTGAAAATAACGGGTTTGTTTCAGTTCATCTAAACTAAACATGGCTTCTATCTCCCGGCGACTTAGACGTGGTAATTTATAGATAAGGATCGTTTCTATTAATTGTAGGAGGTTTTGCGGTTGGGTAAATTCAGTTCGCACTCGTTCAATAAGTTGTTTGGCTGTTGCCACTGCTTGATTTTCTTTAGCAATAATTAATTTTATAGTGGCAATACCGAGGGAATCTTGATTAATATCATCTAGTTCATCTAAATATATTCGCGTCACTCTCCCAGATGTCAATAAGTCTTGGTAACGTACAACCTGATCTGATTCTACCCGACGATGGGGATAAATGACCACCCCGTGCCAATCATTGTTAAAAGCAGTTTTACTGAGATATAAGAAGATTTCAGCAAAGAAACGGCCATAAAAATTCTGATCATCTTGAAATTGCACCTCGCAGAAATAAATAGGAATGCTAGGATCGGTAATATTGGGCAAAAATACGCCATCAATACGAAAAGCTAGTTGCTTAATTTCGACGGAATCAAAGCGGTAATTCTCTGCTTCTCTGGGGGCAAGGTTGATTAATTCAAAGAAAATTGACGGATAAGATTGAAAAAGATCATAAAAAATACTATCGGTTTTCATGGGGAACTTGTGGTGGTAAGCTCTGCAAAAAATTTTCGCTGTTTTATCCCAATTCCACTAACTTTATCTTACCATGTAGATAGAGAGTTTTCCTGCTAATCATTTTCATTATAGCAGTTATCTTTGCCAAACCAATGCTAAAAGCTAATACCTAAAATAACCGATAAATGATCGAGTCTGAACATCTCCCCCTGGTCAGGGCGCTATAGCTGACAATGAGTCGCTATAATAGAATTCGCCGATCGCTAACTTCTCCCTCGGTAAAATTTCTATGACTGGAAGACTGAACAAGCTACAACAAGATTTAAAGAACATAGAAACGGAAGTGGCAAATTTAGCCGAAAGAATGCGAGAAAAATACCGAATTTATCTTGATTTACTCGGTGAATCTCTCTATAAACAGGCGATCGGGGCAGTGTATTATATATGTACCCGTTACTATGGGGGGGAATTTCTGGCCCTCTCCCACAGCAATCGTCAGAAACTACAAGAGGAGATCAAAGCTCTAGGACAAGAGGCTAAAGCCAGTTTACAGCAATTGGGCGAGCAGAGCTTCGATCGAGGGGCATTTTCAGGGGTAGGATTCTCTAAAAGTCCAGCAGAGACAGTTAACACCCCAGATTTCTTGAAACTTTTTCTAGACAAACGGGAAAATCTAGCCGCAACTGGAGAGATTAATAACCCCGATACTTTACTTTATTGTTGTCGAGTGCTGGAAAAAAACTGTATCGAGATTCTCAATCATCTCTCTAAACAAATTAATCAGCAACTACAAAAAGCTTATATTCTTCCCCCTTATCTACCCAGTCAAATTATCGATATGGCAATTCAAGCGGGAGAAGAAGGACAATCCCTAGGTGGAGGAAATAATATGTTAAACATTCTAGTGGAAGCTAAAAACCCTGAACCAGAGGAAGAAAAAGATGAAGATGAAGATGATGGGGATGATCATGATTTTTCAAGTGGCAAAGTCACTAAAGTAACGGCGATTCATCTACGAATGGCTGAACTTGAATTTGCTGATACGCGCTTAAGTGTCGAAAGAAATCAAATTCGCTCCCTTTGGGAACAATTAAATCGTCTAGGGGAACAATATCATCGTATTCGCAAAGAATATACTATCGCTCAAGCGGAAGCGGCGTGGCGCAGTAGTTGGTATGATTAATCAGTTATGATCAAACAGAGGTATTAGGGAAACATAATACTGGAAAATTTGGAGTCAAGAGGCAATTATGAAAGGGGAAATACCCGACTGGGTGAGATTACAAAAAGCCTTATCTGTAGAAGCGGAAAAAGGTTATCCCGATCTTCAGGGAAATCAGTACCGTTTTAGCGAGTTTTTGTGTCTTAGTTTCGGGGATAATCCTCCCGTGGGAATTTCCACCAGTGAGAGAAATCGCTGGCGAGAATTAGCCCAAAAATTTGCCCAATATTCCCAGTTTAATCCCAGACAAAGACAACAATTAGTCACCGAAACTCGCAATTTTTTGCAACAATTACGGCAAACTTTAGAAGCATCCCCCACCCCCAAAGAACCAGCTGCGGCGAAAATTATTAATACCACTCCCATCACGGCAAAGGCTAATTCTCCACGGCAAGTTACCCTCGAACAACCCTTGAAATATCTAGCGGAAGTGGGAGAGAGAAAAGCTGGTCTTTTAGAAAAATTAAACCTCCACAAAGTTGAAGATTTATTATATTATTATCCCCGGGATCATATTGATTACAGTCGTCAAGTCAATATCGCTAATTTAACCGAGGGGGAAACGGTAACTTTAGTGGGGAATGTCAAGCGCTGTAATTGTTTTACTAGCCCCAAAAATACCAAGTTAGCTATCTTTGAATTGCTCTTACAGGATCGTACTGGACAGATAAAATTAAACCGTTTTTATGCGGGAACTCGCTATACTAATCGTGCTTGGCAAGAAGGACAAAAAAAACTCTATCCCGTCGGTTCGGTGGTGGCGGTTAGTGGTTTAGTCAAAGCGGGAAAATATGGGTTAACTTTAGAAAATCCTGAATTTGAATTATTAGACAGTTCTGGGGCAAGTATTGAGTCCTTAAAAATCGGGCGTATTCTGCCGGTTTATCCCCTCACCGATGGAGTACCCGCCGACCTAATTAGAAAGGCTGTAGTCGCCGCTTTTGGGGCAGTAGAGGCGATAAAAGATCCCTTGCCTTTCGGTCTAAGAAAACAATACGGATTAATCGATTTAAAAACAGCAATTACTAACATTCATTTCCCCAATAATGCCGAGATTCTCAGTCAAGCGCGACGGCGATTAGTCTTTGATGAATTCTTCTTTTTACAATTGGGTTTTCTGCGGCGGCGGCAACAGTATCGTCAGACACAGAAAAGTGCTGTTTTTAGTGCTAAGGGTCAACTAATTGATCGATTTAATCAGATAATTCCCTTTCAATTAACTAATGCTCAAAAACGAGTTATTGAGGAAATTTTAGAGGATTTAGATTCTAGCACCCCGATGAATCGTCTCGTGCAGGGGGATGTGGGTTCTGGCAAAACAATTGTCGGAGTTTATGCTATTTTAGCAGCCCTACAATCCGGTTATCAAGCGGCATTAATGGCTCCCACGGAAGTTTTAGCGGAACAACATTATCGTAAGTTAGTTAGCTGGTTTAATCTCTTACATTTACCCGTAGAATTATTAACTGGTTCCACAAAAACCGCTAAACGGCGAGAAATTCACGCCCAATTAGAGACAGGAGAATTACCACTTTTAGTGGGAACTCATGCCCTAATTCAAGATGCAGTTAATTTCCGCAAGTTGGGGTTAGTTGTTATTGATGAACAGCATCGCTTTGGGGTACAACAAAGGGCAAGATTATTAAGCAAAGGAGAGTCTGCCCACGTTTTAACCATGACAGCAACACCGATTCCCCGTACTTTAGCTTTAACCCTGCATGGGGATTTGGATGTGAGTCAAATTGACGAATTACCCCCCGGCAGACAACCGATTCAAACCACCGCTTTAAATGGGAATCAAAGAAGGGCTGCCTATGATTTAATTCGCCGTGAAATTGCCCAAGGCAGACAAGCTTATGTGATTTTTCCCTTGATTGAAGAATCGGAAAAATTAGATGTTAGAGCTGCGGTGGAAGAATATCAAAATTTATCAGAAAAGATTTTTCCTAATTTTAATATCGGGTTACTCCATGGTCGCATGAGTTCCGCCGAAAAAGAGGAAATCTTAACAGCTTTTCGCGATAATATTCTGCAAATTATTGTCTCAACTACAGTTATCGAAGTGGGGGTTGATGTTCCCAATGCCACGGTGATGTTAATTGAAAATGCCGAACGTTTTGGCCTTTCACAATTGCATCAATTACGGGGGCGTGTGGGCAGAGGTTCCCATCAATCCTACTGTTTACTTTTAAGTGGCACTAATAGTGCTAATTCCCGTCAAAGATTGACGGTTTTGGAACAATCCCAAGATGGCTTTTTTATCTCGGAAATGGATATGCGATTTCGCGGTCCGGGGGAAGTTTTAGGACAACGACAATCGGGTTTACCAGATTTTGCCCTCGCTAGTTTAGTCGAGGATCAAGAGGTGTTAGTTTTGGCAAGAGATGCCGCCGAAAAAATTATGTTAGATGATCCCCATTTAATCACTTTGCCCAATTTGAAACAAGCCTTAGAAGCTAAATATCAACGGATGTTGGGAGCGGATATTTTAACTTGATTTAGATGTTCAGTGATCAGTAAACAGTAATACTAAATCCAGTTATTAAAAACTGATTATTTATTCTCCGTTTTGCATAGCCCATACTCAACGGATTTACTATTACTTCCGATTTTATCACTCAATCCAAGCCTTTGGGGGGTTCTACCCCCCAAACCCCCCGTTGGGGGCGTGGCGCCGCCCCCAAACCCCCCGCGCATTAGTTTTTCGGTGGGATGCTTACAGACGGCTGCTGACACATCTGTAATAATTTAAGAGTCACTCCACTTGCATGAGTGCCTCTTCTGATATGTAGCCTATACTCAGCGGATTTAGTATAATCAGGGCTCTTCGTTACCCTTTATGCTAAATTAACAGACAAGATGCCAAGATAACATACTTCTAACCCAAAAATTCTGAAAGTTTCTAAAGCCATAGCCTCTCCGTTTTATTAGTTTA
>VYLW01000150.1_pt1 | contig 18604 bp, 19 predicted proteins | sample 5114201 | NCBI WGS metagenome assembly VYLW01 (sample SAMN12291793, study PRJNA351875) | freshwater metagenome | isolation source: freshwater lake | place: USA: Michigan, Sherman Lake | collected 2011-08-08
TGTAAATCTTTGATTTTGATTCTCAGAGTTTAAGAAAATCCCCGACTTTTTTAATCACTTCGCTCAAAAGCTTCTCCCGCGTGCCAGGTAACAGAAAGCCCTGAATTAACAAGGATTGTGCGTCAATTACAAGGGAGCAACCGTGCGCCTTGGCAAGCAGAAAAAGACTTTTGACATGATTTGAAGTTCGATGCTTGAATCGGGAGGATTACTCCGCGTCGTCTCCCGCAAAAGGATACCGCGAATCCCGCGCATCCCATTCCAGGGGGGCGATCGCATTGCCATCACGAGAGACGGTAGCGGCATTTTCCCGTTGGACGGGAGCAGAGTTACGGGGTGTCAGTTTCTTGGTTTTCATGGGGTAAAATCCTCCAGTAAGTTTACTGTTAATAGTTTTGATCTAAGTCCCAATAATGTCAAATAATGTCAATTGTTTCTAGGTCAATTTTTGTTAAGAAAGAGTAAAGTTTGCGAATCACACTTTCTCCCTTATTCCCGCGTGCCAGGTAACAGAAAACCCAGAATTAACAAGGATTGTATGTCAATTCGTTGAGGCAAACCGCGCACCCTGGCAAGCAGAAAAAGACTTTTGACATGATTTGAAGTTCGATGCTCGAATCGGGAGGATTACTCTGCGTCTTCTCCCGCAAAAGGATTACTATAATAATCCCCAATTCCGCGCTTGCCCTGGGGGGCGATCGCATTGCCATCACCAGAGACGGTAGCGGCATTTTCCCGTTGGACGGGAGCAGAGTTACGGGGTGTCAGTTTCTTGGTTTTAATGGGGTAAAATCCTCCAATCAGTTGGTTTTTCACAGTATGGCAAAACTGCCAATCCAAGTCAACAGTTTCTAGGTCAATTTTTGTTAAGAAAGAGTCAAGTTTGCGAATCACATTTCTCCCTTAACAAAACAGCTACCCCCCCCCCTACAGGGGGGAAGATCAAGAAGATTTTTTTTAGGGAAGGGGTGTCTTGAATTAGTCAACAAAAATCCTCCTCATTGCTGAAAACCGTTGAGACAAGAAGCTTAAGCCCCTTGTCCATACCCAATTTAAATGCACAACAGCTTACCAAATTACTGAAGAATAGAAATTAGCTATTTTTTGATCTGCGGTAATAATAGGAGCTTGATTTCTTTGGCAATTGCCACAACCACTCTATCTGCTGGATATCGATGTTCCCATTGTAACTTAACACTTTCTAGCCAAATGTTCTCATCTATGGGAATAATCTGGATAACATCAGACCTTTTGATCGCTGCAATATAGTCATCAATGTCCACACCTAAATCTAATTTTTGGTTTTTAATCTTAATGGCTATTTCCCAGAATGCTATTGATGGCACTAGACCATTTTTTTCCTGTTCCATAAGATCGCAAGCTGACAGGGCTCTTGGAGAAAGTTTATCTGGATCTAAACTCCACCAAATTAAAGCGCAAGTGTCAAGAACAATTTTTATACTTGCTGCCATTCTTCAGTTGTTGGAGTAGTTAAATCTTCAAAATACCGAACTTTTCCTCGCATAGTTTTAAATAATTCCGCAGTTGAATGACTTTTTCGATAGGGTGAAATTCTCGCCACTGGCTTATTCCCCTCGAGCACTACAATCTCTTCGCCTTCTAACTCTACATTTTGTAACAATTCTAGTAAATTATCTTTTAACTGAGTTTTGTCAACAGTTTTCATAAACATTTTTTGATGATTTTATTGTTAATATCTTAAACTAAACCACCAACAATGTCAATAGTTTCTAGGTCAATTTTTGTTAAGAAAGAGTCAAGTTTGCGAATCACACTTTCTCACTTAATAAAACAGCTATCTCCTTTTAGGGATTAGTAGTTGTAGATGAAGAACAAACCTTATTCGCTTGGGCATAAATTTTCAACGCGACAGACATTTGTTGTTGTGCCGTTCTTCCTTGGGCCTGAAACCAGGCAAAAGTTTCTGGATCGACTTCAACTTCTACAGTAACAGAAGGATTAGGCATTCGCAGTTGTGCTTTAGCCCAAAAATCCTCTGATAGAGGAGGAATATCAGAAGTGTCAATATCCTCATCTTTCATTTCATCAATTCTATTCCAATCTGTTTTTGAGATATTGTTCATAATATTTTTGTTCATCAGATAATGATTTTCTTAAAGATATAATACGAATTGTTTGAGCGTCAGGTTCAGTATAGACAATAACGACAACTCGTCCATCTAGTAAACCAATAGCAACAAAGCGAACTTCTCCATAATTCTCTCGCTCATCTAATTCAACAACCATCGGTAAGTTAAAGATACGATAGGCATCTGCAAAGTCAAATCCCTGGGACAATTCAGACTTGAATTAGCGTTGTTCTGGTGCTTTGTTGGTGCTGATGAGGATAAACTGGTGTATATTTATCCCAAGAGATGATAGATGGGATAACTTTAGATTAGCACTTACTATTCTACCCCACATCTATGCTTCCCTTCTGTTAATTTTCCTTGGTGATCTTCCACATTTCTTAAATAATTTGACCAATCACATCTCTCGATGAATGCTCAAAAAATACCTCGTCTCTGTGAGCTAAAAATTCAGGCAATTACTCCCTATGCTCTCGCGTGGTCGCACCAGCGATCGCTGGTGGAGGCGAGAATTGCTAATCCTAACTTGCCCGACATTTTGCTCCTACTGGAACATCCCCCCGTTTACACCCTCGGTAGCGGTTCAGATATTAAGTTTATTAAATTTAATCTTGACAAAACCGACAAAGAAGTGTATAGAATCGAGCGAGGAGGCCAAGTCACCTATCACTGTCCGGGGCAATTAGTGGGCTATCCGATCCTCAATTTGCGCTATTATCAGCAGGATTTACACTGGTATTTGCGACAATTAGAAGAAGTCATCCTGCAAACTATTGCTATTTATGGATTGTCGGGGGAAAGAATCGGGGGTTTGACGGGGGTATGGGTAGAAGGGTATAAAATAGCGGCGATCGGTATTAAAGTTAGTCATTGGATTACCTATCATGGTTTTGCCGTCAATGTTTGTCCAGATTTAAGCGGTTTTGCCGAGATTATTCCCTGTGGGATTGCTAATAAACCCGTGGGCAGTTTACAGCAGTTTCTGCCTAATATTAGTCTTATGCAAGTACAGCGAGATTTATCGAGAGTTTTCGCCTCAGTTTTCGGTGTGGAATTATTTTCTCTTGACAAGGATTAATATGAGCGATCGCAAAGACCCAGAAAAATTCGCTTCGGAAAATAGGGCTGATAACCCCGAAAATAACGGTAAAACCAGTTTATCGCCCCCCGATGCCTCCGAATACGTCTCCTCTTTATCTTCCCGTAATCCTGTGCGTCAGCGCATCCTACTATTAAAAGATCTTCGACCGGGTAACGCGGGGTTACTACTGGCCCCCCTGATGGTGATGACCATCGGCCTGGTCTTTAGCTGGGACTGGTTAGGCTTTTCTGGGGCGATAGTAGCGATATTAATATCTTTACAGGTAATTTTGCCCTCTATTCGCCAGTGGATCGCCCATTATCTCACCCCCTCTGAACGTCAGACGGTTTTTGCCTTTATAGTTTTTATAGCTGCTCTGGCAGCATTAGGGAAATATTTAGGAGTTTACGGGCGAATATTGCGATGGTTAGAGAGTTTTAAATACGATGAGTTTGGTTCCTGGGCCGAGTGGGTGGGGGCCTTGGGACAGATTATGATCGCCGTGTTAGCGGTCTATGTGGCCTGGGAACAGTACGTTATTTCTAAGGATTTAACCATACAACAAAATCGTATTACCCAACAACAGACGATCGATTCCTATTTTCAAGGGATTTCCGATCTAGCCTTGGATGAGGAGGGATTTTTAGAAGATTGGCCCCAGGAAAGAGCGATCGCAGAAGGTCGCACCGCTTCCATCCTCAGCAGTGTCGATGCCTCTGGAAAAGCGAAAATACTGCGTTTTTTGAGTCAATCGCGGCTATTATCACCGATTAAACGCGATCGTTATCTAGGCAGACCGATTCTAGACGGGGAAGGGGGTTATGCGGAGGATCGAGAGTTCGGTACAAGAGTAGTACAATTGGGGGTAATGTTAGCGGGGTCCGACATTTCTGGGCAGGATTTGCGCTGGACGGATTTAAGCGAAGCGAATATGGTGCGGGCCGATTTAAGTTATAGCGATTTGGTGAAAGCAAATGTATCCCGGACAATTCTCTACGAAGCTAATTTAAGAGGGGCAGATATGAAAGGGATGCGTTTATTTTATGGTTCCCTAGAAAATGCTACCCCCCGCAGTCGTACCATTCCCCCCAATTATGACACTGGAGAACACACGGGAGCAGTGGTAGAAAATGTCAATTTTACCGGGGTGAAAAACATGAGCGAGGAACAACGTCACTATTGTTGTCGTTGGTGTGGGGAAAAGTCGCGCGCAACCATTCCGGGGGGATGTGCTGATATTGCCAATCTTTTGGGCCGATAAGAGACCTCTGGTCAAAATCAAAAATTGTCGTGGTTGGTTAGGAGTCAGTAATCAGCTTCTGAAGGCAAGAGGCAACAGTGAAAACTCACATCTGATCAGTGATCACTGAATTGAAGTCTCGACTAGGAAATTAATTTTGCCAGACTACTTAGGGTTTGCGGCAAAAAGTTTTTCGGTGGGGGTAGGAGTCAGGAGTCTCCGAGTCAGTAGCCGGTCGTTTCAGGCTTTGTTGCCCTTGTTTTTTGTACCAAGCGATGTACTACTCCTATTTTCGCAGCACTAACATCGGACTTTAACAGGTCAAAAGCTTTATTTTAAAAGGGTTTTACCATTATTCAGCAAACCCTACTTAGGGTTTGCGGCAAAAAGTTTTTCGTGGGGGCAGGGTGTGGGGTGTAGGGTGTGGGGTTTTACCGATTTTGAGGTGGTCAATTACCTAATTTTCAGGGAAAAAGTCCCGGAATTTTCCCCCCGCTCACTCCCATGTCCGGTACTTTTTGATTTCCCAAAAGTCTAAAAGTCTTATCCAGCAAGGTTTTTAGATTTATTCAGCCAGCCCTACTTATCCGCCCCCCGATCTTTGGGGGGAATAATGGTTCTTTTGGGAATAATAGCCGAGACCTTATTGGCAAGGTCGGATTTAAACAGAAAACCACTGTAAGCTTGTAAACCGTGTTCGCTCAGATCCAGTCCTCTCAATTCTGCTGCCGTCGATACCCTTAAACCGACGAAAAAATCGATCGCCTTCCATGCTGACCAACTGACAATTACAGCATAAAGACTAACTGCCGCACAGCCCAAAAGTTGCACGAATACCTGTTTAATTGCCAGTAATCCTCCCCCCAACAGTAATCCCCTCACCGGTCCCTGGGCATAAAAATTAGCCTCGATACCGGCGGCAAATAAAGCTACCGCAAAAGTTCCCCACAAACCACAGACTAGATGTACCGATAGCGCCCCAACTGGATCGTCAATCTGGAGGCGATCGAAGAAATCGACGCTCAAAACCACTAAAATACCGCTGATCATGCCGATAATTGCCGCCCAACCGATCTGTACATAGGGACAGGCAGCGGTAATGGCCACCAAACCACCGAGAATGCCATTGATAATCACCGAGAGGTCGGGTTTACCAAAATAGCGCCAAGTGGTTAGGGTTGCGGCGATGCCGCTGGTGGCCGCCGCCATATTAGTGTTGAGGAGGATGCGGGAAATAGCCTCGGGTTCCATCGCCAGGGTGGAACCGGGGTTAAAACCAAACCAACCTAACCAGAGGATAAAACAGCCGAGGGTAGAGAGGGTGAGATTGTGACCGGGTAGTGCAATGGAATTACTGCCTTGATATTTGCCCAGACGCGGCCCCAATAACACTGCCCCGACGAGAGAGGCCCAACCACCGACCGTGTGTACTACCGTAGAACCGGCAAAATCCCAAAAATTGAGCCGCGCTAACCAACCTCCTCCCCAAATCCAGTGACCGGTGATCGGGTAGATAAAAGCCACGAATAGCAGACTAAACAGGAAAAAAGCCAGAAATTTGATTCTTTCGGCCACTGCCCCCGAAACAATCGTGGCCGCAGTGCCAGCAAAGACTAATTGAAAGAAAAATTTAGCCTGTAGAGGTATGCCCGCCCAAGAAAGGGAGGGAAAGATGCCAAGATAGTTGAGGCCAGTATTGGGGCTATTATCGGCTCCTAGCACAAAAAAACCGCTAAGACCGACAAAACCGTTACCTTGACTAAACATTAAGCCGAAACCAAAAGACCAAAAAGCGATCGTTGTCAAGGCAAAAACAATTAAGTTTTTGGTTAAGATATTAACGGTATTTTTTGAGCGGCAAAAACCAGACTCTAGCATGGCAAAGCCGGCATTCATAAAAAAGACAAGGCAAGCGGTGAAAATTACCCATAAAGTATCGATTTTAACCCTTAATTCTCGGTATAAAGCCTCGCTATTGTCGCTAGTTGCCGTTTGGGCCACGCTAATTTCTGCTATCACCAGAATTAACAGAATGGCTAAACAGGCGATCGTGGGGATAATTATGGGTCTATTAGGATGATAAGCTGTCTTTTTTGTCATTAAATTGGGGGGTGCTTGCAGAAAATTGACCGATTAGCTAATTAGATTACTCTATTACAGCCTTTCTCGTAAAGGTGAAGCACAGATCAATCGTTGATAATTTAAGTATTTCAGATGCAAGAACCGAACTCATGTATTTGAGAAACGCTGTAATTTGCTCATGAAAATATTATCACCCACAACAACCCCCCCCCTTTTTAATTTACTCGGTATCGGTCAATGCGGCGTGGGTAAAACCGTTTTTTTAGCGGGTGGTTACGCCCAATTTCGTGCTGATTCACCGACAAAATCCGCTCCCGATATTCAGAAACTATCGGGATGAGTTAAGCAAAAATCCGCAAGATATGGATTGTTTCTTCCCGCTTCCCATTCTCCTAAATAATACCTTTTAAACAGGATTTAGTATTACCCGCCCTTTTAGGGAAAGTGTAATTAAGGAAAGCACCCTAAAATTGTTACAAAAAGCCGGAGAAATTCCCCCCCAAGAACAAAAAGTAGAAATTCGCAATCTGGCCAATTCTCTCCACTAAGATTATCTGACGGTTAGCCCTCTCTGACTTGAAAGAGGGTGTAGGGTGTGGGGTGTGGGGTGTGGGGTGTGGGGTGTAGGGTGTAGGGAAGGAAACCTCTTTCATCTCTGGTGGTGAAAATTTTTTCATCGGGACTGACTCTTATGATTAGAATATCTCCTCATCGGCGAGGAGGGCGCTATAATCAGTGGTATTCATTGCTAATAATTCCCGCAAACTTATGAATCAAAAAGTCTTTATTCTTTCCACTGCTTCCGCTAGTTTATTAGCCCTATTAGTTACCACTAACTCCGTACAAGCTGCCCCAGAGTCCTTTCATCCTAGTTTCAACACCGAGAACTTAGGTGACATGATTATCGGCAAGACAACCGGGGAAGAAAATCCGATTTTACGTCATCTTAATTGTAGTTGTGCCACCTGCACGCAATCCCTAAATTCCTCACTCAATTGATAATTTTCCACCCCAACGATCCTGGGGGATAAAAGTCCGCTCTAGATTAATTTTGGCCACGGGTTCTGTGAGGGTAAATTCTCCCGATTCGATCAGTGCTTTTAATTCTAAAGCGGCTTCCCGGGACAAGGAAATACTGGCCAAAGGAGCCACCCTAACACTTTTTCCCTCGATCATAATCCGACCACTTTTTAGTTTAGCGTAGGTGATTAAACCAAAGGTAGGACGGACTCGCCGGGGAATAGAAAAATCCACCACTGGAGCGACAATTTCCTCATCTTTTACCGCACAATGTCGAACGATTTCCTCGCTTAAAATTGGAATCGGTACTGCTACCCCTAACATTAAAGAAGCCCCATAATTTTTGAAATAACAACCCCGCACCCAGCGAGCATTCATTTGTTTAGCATCACCAATTAAGGCTAAGGTGGAAGCCGGTCCAATAGGAGTTCGATTTTGTAGGCGTTTTTGCAGGGGAAAATGTTGGGTTCCTTCCCAGGCAATATAACCGATTCCTCCTCCTAAAAAAAGGCGCGTACCGATGCCTATAGCCTCTAAATCGGGGTCATTTAACAGGGGAGAAATTGCCCCGGGGTTAGAATACACTGCATTACCCAATCTCGGCTGTAGTGGTCCTAAATAAGTATATAAAGTCCGCTCTCCCCCATTGACTCCGACGATAAAATTCTGGTAGAGATTGCGAGGATTAAAAAGATAAAATTGATTGATAGTCTCCTTAGAAATAATCGTTTCAAAAGAAGTGCGAGGATAACAATCGGTGGACTGGCCGACAGCGCGCAATTGAATCGATTTTCCAGCGATTAAATCCTCAATAATATGTCCGCCACCCCTTTCGGGATTTTCTCCCTCTAAATTCTCATTTTTGGCCGCTAGATCACTAATAGCACTGGCTCCTAAATATAAATCCACCGCCCCAAAACCGGCATAAGCAGGAATCCCATCTAACCAACATTGACGAATTTTTATCGGCGGATCCGTCTGACCTAAATTAATAATTGCCCCCGAAGATTCCATCGGTTCAAAGGTTCCCGTACAAACCACATCTACTTGGGAAAAAACCTCCTTAATTCCTATCTCGGCAACGCGGCTTTTTAATTCCTCTACTGTCCAGACTACAGCCGTTTTTTTAGCGATTTTGTCGTTGATTTCAGCGATTGTTCTCATAATAAAAATTGAACCGATGGGGGTTAGGGAGCTTTTTGCTGTTGTCAGTAAACAGTAATCAGATTTGAGTTTTCAGTGAGTGGTATTAACTGAGCAGTATTAAATGGCGGTGACAGTGCTGTCTTTTCACTGATTACTGATTACTGATCACTGATCACTGTTATAAGATGAAAAAGGGAAAATTTACGATCGAAGCTTTTCTATGACAGTTACACCCGTTTCAGCCTCCTTTAATCCTGTTTCTGGTCTAGTTAACCGTATTCTCGGCATAAAACCGCTTTTTGACATCGCTCGCTATCAGGCGCGCAATATGATGATTAAAAGAGCCGAAAAACTAGGCGTACCTTGGCGAGAAACCGTCAAACAATGGCAGCAACGGGATTGGAGTCGGGAACTGCAAGCGATAGAAAATCCCGATCTCGTCTATCCCGAATACTACGTTTGTTCTTTCCACGCTTACGAAAAGGGCAATTTAGACTGGTTGCCAGCTTTTGAGGTAGAATCTGCCGCCTATGCTGTCCATTCTACCATTTGGCCCGGGGCGGGGATTGACGGCGATCCGCGATTGCGACGGGAGTATCACCGGATATTGAAGGAGCAAATCAAGGCAGAAATTAACGATATTGTCGATTTAGGCTGTAGTGTCGGCATGAGCAGCTTCGCACTGCAAGATACTTATCCTCAAGCGCGGGTAACTGGTTTAGATCTCTCTCCCTACTATTTAGCCGTTGCCCAATACCAAGCTCAACAAAAACAAAAGACGATTCAATGGCAACACGCAGCCGCAGAAAAAACTCAATTACCTAGTCAGTCCTACGATCTGGTATCTTCGTTTTTAATGTTCCACGAACTACCCCAACAGGCTACTAGAGAAATTTTCGCCGAAGCGCGTCGTTTATTGCGATCGGGGGGTTATTTGACGCTGATGGATATGAATCCGCGCTCGGAAATTTATCGAAAAATGCCCCCTTATGTCCTAACCTTACTCAAGAGTACCGAACCCTATCTCGATCAATATTTTACTCTCGATATCGAACAGGCATTAGTTGAAGCCGGGTTTCAACCACCGATCATTACCCCCACCAGTCCCCGACATCGAGCGATTGTTGCGCGGGTTTCCGAATCATAATTTTGAGGTAATCAATGAAGATAATTTTTCGTCAAAGTTGGACAAAGATATTAACTATTGTCCCTATCTTCCTGTTAATTTTTGCCAGCAAAACCCTTGCCCATCATGCCATGGCAGGGCAAACTCCCGATAATTTTTTGAACGGATTTTTATCGGGTTTAGCTCACCCGGTTATCGGTTTAGATCATTTAGCTTTTGTGGTGGCTAGTGGTTTAATTGCTGTGGGGATGGAACAGGGTTTATTAATTCCGATCGCTTTTGCGATTGCCACTTTAATCGGGACGGGTATTCATTTACAGGGGATAAATTTACTTTTTCCTGAAGGGATTATTGCCCTTTCTGTGGTGATTTTTGGCGTGATTTTAACCCTGAAAAAAGGTTTACAAACTCATTCTAATCTCTATACGATCGCCCTGGCAACTTTGGCAATGCTCGCGGGAATTTTCCACGGTTATGCCTACGGAGAATCAATTATCGGGGCGCAGGTTGCCGCTTTAGTTGCCTATTTAATTGGTTTTACCGTCATGCAATTAGCGATCGCATCTGGTGCTTTTTTCCTTGGCAGTGTCATCAAGGAAAAATTAGCCAAGCAAGCAACTCTAATTAGCAAGTTAATCGGATTGGCAATTATGGCGATCGGTACAACTTTTTTAGTGGGAGTTAAGTAAATTAATCTCGATGGGGCCAATTATTAATGGCTCTCTTGAGGTTATGGTGATCAGCAAATCTGATCGAAGAAAGGGCGTACACTATACGCCCCTACCAATCACACTAGGTGCAATATAGGGGCGCAGCCTCGATAGTGCGATCGCAGATTGTGTAGAGAGTTTGTAAGGTGGAAAATGCCCACCTTACATTCAAGCTAAAATAGAGCCAAGGAAGTTAGTAGAGAGAGAATGCTATTTTGTCAGCTATGAGCCAAACCTTACCTAAAACTGTTAATTTCGAGGAATTCGTCCTTTGGCTTCCTGAAAATTCTGGATTGCGTTATGAGCTACACAATGGAAATATTATTGAAATGGCACAACCCGCAGGAGAACACGAAGAAATCAAAGGATTTTTAACTGTTAAACTCAGTGGAATAATTGATAGACTAGGACTTCCTTATTTAATTCCTAACCAAGCGATTGTCAGACCTGCTGGTAAAAATTCTGGTTATTTTCCTGATGTATTAGTGCTAAATCGAACAAATCTTGCTCAGGAAAAATTATGGAAAAAAGAATCAATCCTTAGGGATGGTGCATCTATCCCTCTGATCATTGAAGTGGTATCGACTAACTGGCGTGATGATTACTACTTAAAATTTGCTGATTATGAAGAAATGGGTATTCCTGAATATTGGATTGTTGATTATGCAGCCTTGGGTGGGCGTAATTTTCTTGGCACTCCTAAACAACCGACCATCTCTGTTTGTCGCTTAGTTGAGGAAGAATATCAAATTCGACAATTTCGAGACAGCGATCGCCTGATCTCCCAGACTTTCACGGAATTAAATCTCACTGTCAATCAGATTTTCTTAAGTATGTAGAGCTTGCTGAATAAATCTAAAAACCTTGTTGGATAAGACTTTTAGACTTTTTGAAAATCAAAAAGTGCCAGTCCTTGGAGTGATCGGGGGGAAAATTCAGGTACTTTTTCCCTTTTTTAGGTTTCAGAGGGGAAGTAACCAAACAGTTTTTTATAATCAGATGCCAGATATCCTCGGTGAAAAAAACCTAATTCTTCAGCAATTTCATGAATTAATTTTGTCTGATTATTTTGGTTAAGAGATTGATGTAAAGCATTAAGACGAAGCAATTTAAAATAATTGTAAGGAGACATTTGATAGAAGTCTTTAAATATATATTCTAAGGTGCGTTGACTTACTTCTAGTTCTTGACAAATCGTTGGAATAGTAAGATCAGAACGCAGATTTTTTCTCATCATTTCTTCGGCTTTTTTGAGGATAGAGGTGCGTCTGATAGTGTTTTTAGTAGGTTTAATATCTTTGGTTACTGCTAAAGTCAAAAGAAAATCTCTGACAATTTCTTCTTTTAATTTTTGACTGACAAAATTCAATCTTAATGCTTTTCTTTGCTCAGATATTTGTTGGCGATTTAAATTAAATAGCATTTGATAAAGTTGATGACAAGATTGTTGGAGATGACGAATTTTTTCCGATGGGCAAATGATAATAGAAGAAGCGGAAGCATTTAAAAACTTTTTCGCTTCTGGTAGCTCTAAAGTTTGGCACAATTGCTGCAGATAATTATCATTAACGTAAAGATGAAAACGATTGGAAAAAGGCTGTTGAAAAACGGAAATTTCTGATTTAGGGGGCATAATCCCCAGATAGTTATTTTCTAATGGGTACAAATTTTGGAAGAAGACAGAATTCACTTGAAGAGGAATCGCAAAAACCCACATTTGAGAATGGATTACTCCTGCAACATTCGTTAAACAATTACGTTGAGCTAACTCTAACATCACTTCATTGGTGATGATCCTTGAAAGATACCCTTCAAAATAATCGCCACTGAGTTGTAAAGCATCTAAGTTGAGAAATTCTCGATTCTGAAAATAGCGAGAAAAGTCACAAAAATATTCACTTTTAAAGGTTAATTCCTGAGAATTAATGAAAATATCGGTCTTATCGTCAAAAATAAACATCTACATAACTCCTTAGTTAGGGTTTGCTGAATAAATCTAAAAACCTTGTTGGATAAGGCTTTTAGACTTTTTTGACCTCAAAAAGTGCCGACCATTGGAGTGATTGAGGGGAAAATTCCGGGACTTTTTCCCTGAAAATTAGGTAGTTGACCACCTGAAAATCGGTAAAACCCATCCCCCATCCCCCAACCCCCAACCCCCAACCCCCAACCCCCACCGAAAAACTTTTTCAGCAGACCCTAGTTATTGAGTGAAATCATTTTTTTTTTGCCCATCAATTTAAAAACTTGCGTTTTTTGGATCATCTTAGCATAGCGGAGTGAGTAGTATGAGTTACAGCAGAGTTGGTTTGTTAATTTTGTCCATCAGTGTAATTCCAGTTAAATCTCTCACTTTTTTCCGTTATCAATTACTCAGGAGATTTCGATGGCTAAACAATATATGCCCCTTGAAGATTGCTCTGGGTCTGCGGTATTGGGTGGAGAAATTCCGCAATTACGTCCCCCGGCATTTTCTGATGCTCCAAAATATACCACATTTAGCTATACCTATTATCCAGGGGTATCAGAAATTTACGAGGCTGTTGCTCCTAATATTAGCACTCGTTTCTATGCGATCGAAGCAGCTATTGATTTCTCCAAAGCTAAAGGGGACTTACAAGCTGTTCTGATGGCGCACGGCGGATATTTTGGTGAACATGGTTTCTACATCTATCAGGGAAAACTATGTTATGTCTATAACTGGTTAGGGCAGCCACAGAAGATCGCTTGTGATCTTCCTCGTCTTAGTGGCGAGGTGACACTCAAAGTTGAATTTGCCAAACCAAAGATAATCGCCCCTTCAGATGAAAAGTTGGGTGACAGCACGATATATGAGATGAAACTGTATATTAATAACATCGAACAAAATGTCGATATTATAAGAACTTTTTCAAATCATACTCTTAACTTCCTAATTCCATATAAACACGAGATTCCTTGCGAGTTTCAAGGTGCGAAACTGCGAAGAATTATGGCTCTTCGGTTTGTGTTATGCAATGGACGGGGTTTATAAGCGATGTAACCCTTATATAGAAAGGCATTTAGCGATTTTTGTCAATTATTTTCGATCTAGAGCGAACTAATCAACCAAGTAACGAAGAGCCAGAATTATCGTTACTATTACCAATGATGTTAGTGGGATCAATGATGATCAGTTATGATCGATTATGAGAAAAAAGTGTACCAAAATAAGTTAGATAACTAGGCTGGTCTCATTTTTATCGGTCACTAAGTAATAGGGCAAAATTAACTTCTTGGTTAGGATAGGCACTCATGCAAGAGGCAAGAGGTAGTTAGGGTCTGCTGAATAATGGTAAAACCCTTTTAAAATAAAGCTTTTGACCTGTTAAAGTCCGATGTTCATGCTGCGAAAATAGGATTGGGACTTTCAAAAACCTTGCATTAAACGACCGGCTACTGACTCGGAGACTCCTGACTCCTACCACCACCGAAAAACTTTTTCAGCAGACCCTAGTTAGATATGTGTAATTATATTGTGTCTAGCTACTCAGATAACTAAAAATATCCACAACTTTCCATTGTAGAATCACCTGCCTAAAACCGACAAAATTTAAATATTAAACCATGGAAGAAAAATGCTATCCTGCCGAAAAATTAGCAGAAATTAAAAAATTATTAGATACAGCCACTTTATTTGTCGGTTTACCCCCTGAAAACCTCGCTCAAGTTACTTCTCATGCTGTCACCCGCACTCATCCTGCTAATCAGGCGATTTTATTAGAAAATGATTGGGGTGGTTCGGTTTACTTTATTCTGGATGGTTGGGTGAAAATTCGTACTTACGATACGTCGGGTAGAGAAGTCACCTTAAATATCGTCGGTAAAGGGGAAATAGTCGGAGAAATGGCCGCTTTAGAAGAATCTACCCGCTCCACCGATGCTATCACCTTAACCACGGCCACAATTAGCAGTATTCCCGCCCAAGATTTTATTAATCTGCTCACATCGGAACCTTTAGCGGGAATTCATCTTTCTCAATTAATGGCCAGGCGTTTGCGTCAACTTAACCGGCGTTTACGTTTACGGGAGGCCGATAGTCTCTCCAGAGTCGCCGATACTTTACTCTTTTTGGCCGAAGGTCAAGGACAAAAAAGCGGCCAGGGTACGATAATTCCTAATTTACCTCACCGGGAATTGAGTAGCATTAGTGGCCTGGCCCGGGAAACCGTGACCCGATCCTTGACCAAATTGCAGAAAAAAGGCCTGATTCAACGACAGCAGGAATCTCTCTGTATTCCCGATCTAGCCGCTTTAGGAAGAGTGATCTCCTAAATTCAGTTATCAGCTTCTGAAGGCAAAAGGTAAGACCCCCCAACCCTAGGGCTGTTTCATTCTCCGAATCTAATTCTTTTTTTTGCTACCCTTAATCGCTTATGAGGTAAGCTAGGGAGCAGGGGAGTACAGGTTTTTGCTTTCATGGTAGGTTGATTCATGAATCAACCTACAAAGCACGACGTTTTGACAAATTTTCAGCTATTTATTCCGAGAATTAGCTTAACATAGGAAAAATAACAGTTTTTGGTGTTACTAAGAAAATATAATGAGAGAAATTTGGGGTTCCCTATTTATTTTTTTAGTCTGTCCTATTATCGGGGGATTGCCTCTGATCGATTGGATAAATTATCTAGTAACTGGACGTAAATTATCCCAATTAGGGACTGGTAATATCGGTGTAACTGCTGCCTTTTACCATGGGGGTAAATTAGTGGGAATTTTGGCGGTAATTTCGGAAGCCGCCAAGGGAATTATCGTTATTTTCCTAACCCGTGTCTTTTTTCCCACCGGCTCCCCTTGGGAATTATTAGCTTTAATTGCCTTAGTTATGGGGCGCTATTGGTTAGGAAAAGGCGCGGGAACTACTAATGTTTTCTGGGGATTAATTGTTCACGATTTTGTCGCTGTTTTTCTCACCTTAATTATTAGTGGGATTAGCTTTACTATTTTTCGAGAAAAATCTACGGGTAGATTGGTAGGATTATTTTTATTAGCTTTAATTCTCACCTTGCGCCGTCCCCACGATTCAGGTTATATTATAACTGCCATTGCTTTAGCCTGTTTATTAGGGGCAATTTTTCAAAAAATAGCCGACGATTTAGACTTACCTGAAGCAAGTGTTAACAATGAATCAAAAACTATGTTTCGTTTTTTTCGTGGAGATCGATCGCTCCAAACTCTTGATGACAATCTGGCAGCTTCAAAAGTGGGACAAAAAGCCGCCACTTTAGCCTATCTTAAGCGTGCCGGTTATCCCATTCCTCGGGGTTGGATTTTACCACCAGGGGATGATCCACAACCATTAATAGAATCTCTTAATCCTGATATTAATCATCCCTTAGTAGTGCGATCTTCCGCTATTGGAGAAGATAGTGAAACCGCTTCATCTGCGGGACAATATACGACAATTCTTAACGTCATCGATCGAGAAAATTTAGCAGCGGCGATTTTGAGTTGCCAAACCTCCTATAATAGTCCTAATGCTGTTAATTATCGACTCGATCGAGGTCAAGAAAACACGGCCATGGCTGTGTTAATTCAAGAACAAATTCGAGGAGTTTTTTCGGGAGTTGCCTTCAGTCGTGATCCGATTAATCCTCTCAGTTTAGATGTAGTTATTGAAGCTTTACCCGGAGATGCCACCAGAGTTGTATCGGGAAGAATCACCCCCGAAAGTTATCGGGTTAATTTAGAAGAAAATATCATCATCGGAGCGGGAGATATTCCCCCAGCTATTATTCAACAGGTAGCTAATCTTTGTCGGCAATTAGAAACCCTTGATCATGGCATTCCCCAAGATATAGAATGGACTCATGACGGACGAAAATTATGGTTATTACAGTGCCGTCCTATCACTAATTTACAGCCAATTTGGACAAGAAAAATCGCAGCTGAAGTTATCCCCGGAGTGATTCGTCCTTTGCCTTGGTCAATTAATCGTCCTTTGACCTGTGGAGTTTGGGGAGATATTTTCCAGTTAGTTTTAGACAAAAAAGCCCTCGATTTGGATTTCAAGGAAACAGCGACTTTACACTATCAAAGAGCTTATTTTAATGCTTCTTTGTTAGGAACAATTTTCCGTCGCATGGGATTACCTCCAGAAAGCTTAGAATTCCTGACCAAAGGGGCAAAGTTTACCAAACCACCCTTAACGGCAACTTTGGCTAATTCTCCCGGTTTATTAAAACTTTTAGGACGGGAATTACAGTTAGAAAAAGACTTTAGCCAAGATCAAAAAAACTATTTTATCCCGACGCTCGAAAAAATTAACGCTACTTCCCCAGAAGCTTTATCTTCAGGGGAGATTTTAGAGCAAATTGAGGAGATTTTAACCCTCTTAAAAAAAGCCACCTATTATAGTATTCTTGCCCCTCTTAGCTTCGCTTTGCGTCGCAGTATTTCGCAAGTACCTTTTGAGAGATTGGATAACTCCCAAGCACCAGAAATAGCCTCGATGCGATCGCTATCTGAACTGAGAAAAAATACGATCGATCGAGATTTTGACTCAGCTTTTTCCCTCTGGTTAGAAACCTACGGTTATTTAAGCGAAGTGGGAACCGATATTTCGATACCGAGATGGCGAGAAAATCCCCAATATCTGCTACAGTTATCCTTAGATATTCCCAACAATAATAGCCATAAAAAAGTTAAATCTTCCCATACTGTCCAAAAAAGACTAAATATCAAAAACCAAGTCACTCAAGTTTACTCCCGTCTTTTAGCTCACCTACGCTGGCATTTTCTCGCATTAGAAAACCTCTGGTTACAGCAGGAAATATTATCGGAGACGGGAGATATATTTTATCTAAATTATTCAGAAGTTACCGAGTTGGGTCAGAATAATAAAATCGCCAATCTTAACCAGATTATCCACCAGCGTCGCCAACAATTCCAAGAAAACTCTCAATTAACCGATATTCCCTATATCGTTTATGGACAACCCCCGCAAAGAGAATTTTTAGTCTCGAATTTAACTGCTAAAAAACGCTTACAGGGAATTGCCGCTAGTGGGGGGACAGTGGAAGGACGAGTCAAAATTATGCCAACTCTACAAAATCTAGAAATTGCCCCTAATACTATTCTCGTTATTCCCTATACTGACTCAGGATGGTCCCCTTTATTATCCCGGGCTGTGGGCATTATTGCCGAGGTGGGGGGACAATTATCCCATGGTGCTATTATTGCCAGAGAATACGGAATTCCGGCGGTTATGGATGTGCATAATGCCATGAAATTGTTAAAAGATGGTCAATTCATTCGTCTCGATGGCAGTCAAGGAATTATTGAAATTCTCTAGGCATTAGGGGTAGGGTGTGGGGTGTGGGGTGTAGGGTGTGGAGTGTGGGGGGGTCACTGCGTGCGCGTTGCGGGGGAAGAATAAATAAAAATAATCTCCTGAATACTGACTCCTAACCCAATGGTAGATGTGGGATTTTTGCGGGAGTCCTATTTTTCCCAAAAATATAAGCAAAAACTATGTATTAACTCCAAACACTTGAGAATATTTAAATTAACATTCCGCAATATTTACAAATTCTTAAAAATTAATTGAGAAAGATTTTTATTTAACAACGATGTTGCAATGGTTACAGCGATTTGATAGAATTTCATAGTGGGTTATTCTGTGCGTTTTTGGGCAGCAACGTTTGAAACCCTTGCCACACCTAGAAGGTAATCCTAATGAAGACAGGTAAATGAGTCAATTTCACCCACAACGATGATCTTTTTTTTGTGTAGTTTTATTGCAAAAAAAAAGTTTTTTTGACAAAAAGCAGAAAGTATTGTAAAGTTTCAATACAAATATAGTCATATATAGCCAGCCATGGTAATATATAGACAGGAAACTATCAGACTAGACAAAAAAAACAGGAATAAGTTATCGAACGGCTTGGAGGTGGTGGAAACAAGGGAATTTAACAGGCTATCAATTGCCTTCGGGTACAACTATCATAACGGATGACAACCCTTCAAAACCCGACGCTGAGTTAAAAGACAACGGATAACAATGTTAGTAGCAGAAAGACACATTATCAAGAAAGGACATAGATTTTGGGCGGAGATAGATAATTTATC
>VYLW01000041.1_pt1 | contig 17964 bp, 20 predicted proteins | sample 5114201 | NCBI WGS metagenome assembly VYLW01 (sample SAMN12291793, study PRJNA351875) | freshwater metagenome | isolation source: freshwater lake | place: USA: Michigan, Sherman Lake | collected 2011-08-08
CCCAACCCCCAACCCCCAACCCCCACCGAAAAACTTTTTCAGCAAACCCTAAATAAGTCGGTATATGGTTCTGCTCGCTGTCTATGCACTGGAGAAATCCCTCTGGCATTTCTCCAGTGCGGAATGTAGGCTAAAAATTGGCCCGGTCAGGAAATCTTGATGTTAAATTCGCCAAAAATTGCGCTAAGATCGGCTTAATAGAACAGGAAAGGCGATCGAGTGGGATAACCGATCCTGTGGTTTTAGAAGGTGACTGTATAATTGTTAAAGTGTCAATAGATCAATTCCAGAGGAATCATGAGCAATATCCAAGATAAAATTCAAGAAGAGCTAGAAAATGCCAGAGCCGTGTGTAGCACGGAAGGTGCCACCTCTGGTGAATGTGCCGCCGCTTGGGATGCGGTGGAAGAATTACAAGCAGAAGCAGCCCACCAACGTCAAGACCACCCCCAAAAAACCTACTTCGAAAAGTATTGTGATTCTAATCCCGATGCCGCCGAGTGTCGCGTTTATGAAGATTAATGTAGTCAGGCAGCGGTTTTTTCTCTCCTCACAGTAGAATCCTAGCTTTAGGGCGATCTTAAATATAAAAAGATCGCCCCTCGTTTTGTGGTTTGTTGGTCAAGCTTTGGCCGATTTTGGCTCCCGCACCCGAAGACAGTAAAATGTTGACAGTGTAATTATGTCTAAATAGTTTATGAATCAGCTTTGGTTTCGTCCTCTCGTTTGGATAGATTATCGTTTAGCCGTCCTATTTACGGTGATTATCCCGGCAATTTTGTTAATTTGGTCTTTATTTGCAAAAATCGAATCATTGCAGAAATTGTTGATTATCTATTGGCGAGTGGCTAGTCTTTTATTAATTACTGTATATTTAATGATTGCTTCCTGGCCGATTGGTTTTGTCACCAGTTTTTTAGCTAAGATTTTAATCCCGATTTCCCTCTGGTTTTGGGTGGATATTAACGATGAAATTAAAGATTTACCCGCCAGTCCAATTAAATTTGTCACCACTGCTTGGCGTTGGGCAGTAACGATTTATTGTCCTTTGGGCGCGATTTCTACCTTACCTTTTCTCTCCTGTGCTATGTCAGGGGAATTGCTAAATTCTCCCTATTGTCAAGTTTGGCAGGAAGCACCTTGGCAGTTTCGCGAGATTTTTCATTCAGAAGCTACCGCTAATGTTTTGGGCTTTTTTGGTTTAGTTGGTCTCTCTTTTTATACTCTCTATTTTGCCCATTTTCTTCTTATTCGCCTTGGCAAACAGGGACGTTCAGCTTTACAATAGTAGGTCTTTAGCTATCGATAATTAGCCATTTTTCTATGAATATTGGTAAACAACTCGAACAATACACCCTCAAAAATCCCCAAGAGGTTTTATTAGTGACTATTGCTGTGGATGGGGAGGAGGAAGAAATCTCTATTTTTAAAGGTTTTTCTAGTTCCCTTACCCGCAGCACCCCCTACGATCCCGATATTCCGATCATTCCTGAAACTGCTAGAGTTATTAAGATAGCTCGTCTTGCTAGTCCTTATCATCCCCTTAATCCTCGCTATATTCAAGAAAATCTTACCTTAGAGGAAATGCAATCTTTACTGATTAATTGAACCGGTAATTTTGCTTGGATAATATCAGCACCCATCTCGATGGATTTAACAGCTTTTATTGACGATCCATAAACTTTGTCTATCTAGACAAGAGGTAAATTTTGCGGCGTTTTAGTGGTAAAATTACCAAAGTACAATAATCTCTGCCAGCATTCAAGCTGTCAAAGTGGATTTCATCCTCAGCATCGATCGAGAACAATCAAAAAACTTGAGAATAATCGGAGAATCTATGCAACTTAACCCACCTAACCAAGAACTATTACAAATTGAGTATTTAGCTACCTTTACCACCAGTCACAATATAGTTAAAGATGAGGGAAAAGATGTGATTGAAGGATTAACTAAAACCCCCAAAAGCTTACCATCTAAATATTTTTATGATCGGCAAGGTTCCCAACTTTTTGAAGCAATCTGTCAATTGCCAGAATACTATCCCACTAGGACAGAAGCGGCTATTATTCAAGAATATGCCCAAGAAATTGTCGCCTATACAGGAGCCTGCGAATTGATAGAATTAGGCAGTGGTAGTTCCACTAAAACTCGTCTGTTATTGGACGCTTATTATCAGCAGCAAAAATCCTCTAAATATGTACCTATCGATGTTAGTGAAACTATTCTCCAAGCTAGTGCCATAGAATTACAAAAAGAATATCCTAATTTACCCATTCAGGGGTTAATTGGAACCTATGAACAGGCCTTAGCCTATTATCAAAACGCTTCCGATAATACCAGAATGATTTTTTTCTTGGGAAGTTCGATCGGTAATTTTTCCGCCGATGAATGTGATAAATTCTTAGCAAAAATTACCACTGTCCTCAAAGCTGGAGATTATTTTTTATTAGGGATTGATCTCCAAAAACCATCGGCAATTTTAGAAGCAGCTTATAATGATGCACAAGGGGTGACAGCCGCTTTTAATTTAAATATGCTTTCCCATTTAAATTGGCGTTTTCAAGCTGATTTTAACCTTGATTTATTTAGTCATCAAGCTATCTATAATCAAGACAAATCCCAAATTGAAATGTATTTAATTTCTCAAAAAACTCACCCTGTTCATCTCAAAAAACTCGATCTGACAGTTAATTTTCAAGCGGGGGAAGGTCTTTTAACAGAAATCTCCCGTAAATTCAACCTAGAAACTATGCAAAAAGACCTAGAATCAAAGGGATTAAAACCCCTTAGGGTTTTCACCGATCCTGAAAATTTATTCGGGTTAATTCTCTGTCAGTTATCCCTGTAAATAACGAAAACATTACCATCAGTAATAGAGGCATAAAAACATGGAAAAGATTCAAGCACAGGCTCCTATCTCTCTAAAAAACTGTAGTCGAGAAAATATACTGGACTATTTTGAAAATGCTTGGCAATTAGAAGATATGCTGTTAAAAAGCATCATCAAAGAAGAAGCTTTTTATTGTAACCCTGACGATTTAAGAAATCCCCTCATTTTTTATTTAGGTCATGCTGTCGCTTTTTATCTTAATAAATTGCAGCTGGTTAACCTATTAAAAAAAAGCCCTAATCCTGACTACGAATTATTGTTTGGAGTGGGAGTAGATCCAGGAACTCCCGAAGAATTAAACTCTGCTATCGCCCATATTCAGTGGCCCGAGGTGGCTAAGGTTTGGGAATATCGGCAACAAGTCTATGAAATTGTGTTCGAAATAATTAAAAATATCCCCCTTAATCTTCCTATTCATCCTCAGCATTCTCTCTGGTCATTAATAATGGGAATTGAGCATCAGCGTGTTCACTTTGAAACATCTTCAATGTTACTCAGACAACTGCCCTTAGAGCGTCTGCAGCGTCCTCAAGGGTGGCATTATGCCCCTTCTTTTGGTCAAGCTTATCCTAATCAGATGGTGGAGGTTTCTGGGGGAATAGTGGAAATTGGTAAACCCCAAGATTCTCCTATTTATGGTTGGGATAATGAGTATGGTTATCGGCAAGTTCAAGTTAACAATTTTCTGGTGAGTAAATATATGATTACCAACGGAGAATTTAAAGAATTTGTCGATAATGGTGGCTACGAAAATCCCAGTTATTGGGATGAGGAAGCTTGGCAATGGAAAAATCATTATCGAGTCAAACATCCTAAATTTTGGCTGGTAGATGAGCAAGGAAATTATCAATATCGAGCCATGTTTGATGCTCTCGATTTACCTCTTGATTGGCCGGTAGAAGTTAACTATTATGAAGCGATCGCCTACTGTCGTTTTCAAGGACAAGGAATACGTTTAATGACGGAAGCTGAGTGGAATTTAGCCACCTATGGCAGTCAAAAAAATCGATGTTATACCCTAGAAAACGATAACTTTGAGGACTATAACCTCAATTTAAAATTCTGTTCTCCCACTCCCGTAGGAATGTTAAAAAATGCTGGCAATAACTCAGAAATTTATGATTTACGCGGTAACGTCTGGGAATGGCTAGAAGATGATTTTAATCCCTTAACTGACTTTCAACCCCATTACCTCTATGCTGACAATTCCACTCCTTTCTTTAATAGTCAACATAAAATGATGTTAGGAGGAGCTTGGGTGACTAACGGCACAGAAATCCTAGCCTACTATCGCAATTGGTTTCGCCGGAATTTTTATCAACACGCTGGTTTTAGAATCGCACAAAGTCTTTAGGTGGGGTTTTATCGATTTTCAGGTGGTCAATTACCTAATTTTCAGGGAAAAAGTGCCGAAAATTTCCCCGCGATTACTCCAATTCAAGAAAAAATTCCTGTAACAGTTGCCCCTCGATCGCTACAATAGAACCTAGTAGAGCGCGGATAAAATCGATCACCATGAATCAACCTGCAATTTTTCATCTCGCTATTCCGATTACCGATGTGTCCAGTGCTAAAAGCTTTTACTGTGATGGTTTAGGTTGTTTAGCGGGAAGGGAAACCGAGAAAGCGATTATCTTAAATTTCTCCGGTCATCAGGTAGTCGCTCACGTCACCGAAATGCCTCTTACTCCCCAAAATAGCATTTATCCTCGCCATTTTGGTCTAATTCTCCCCGCTGCCAGCGATTGGGACAATCTTCTCGAAAAAGCGCAAGTCAATCAACTAAAATTTTATCTAGAACCAAAAACTCGCTTTACTGGGGAGATAACCGAACATAAAACCTTTTTCCTGGAGGATCCTTTCTATAATCTCCTGGAATTTAAACATTATCGCCACTACGAAGCTATTTTTGCCAGTCGGCAATTAACAGCGATCGGCGATCGAGCTTAAAATAAACAACAGGTGACTTTTTTGTAACCGGTTAGTCCTCTCCTCAATCGAGACAAAAATAGGGGAACTTCGCTCAGATTTTCTCATCAAAACTAAAAAAACCTTGGCTGGCAATGATCAATTCTTAGGAAATCTATGAAAAAACTTTTATTGTTAACCCTATTCATTATCGGTCTAGGATTTGCTCTCTTTAACTTTACTGGATTAGCAAATCGGGGCGAATATCAATCAATTTTGATCGACTTTAAAGACGATATACCCGTCAGCGTCCTCGATGAGCAGTTAAATGCTATCAACAAAAAAGCGGGAAAACCCACCAGTTTAAATAGTATCTTTTCCATCGATGAACATCTTTACACTGTCGATGGAGATAGCAAACTCCTGAAAAATCTCCGCAATTCCGACCTAAAAAAATACACCGAATCGATCGAAGCCGATTATATTTATCATGCTTTTATCGCCCCCAATGACCCCGACTATAGTAAACAGTGGAACCTGAGGGGGATAAACATCGAACGTGCTTGGGAAGAAAATCACGGTGAAGGGATCACCGTCGCCGTTATTGATACAGGCGTATCAATAGTTCCCGATCTGCGAGAAACCGAGTTTGTCGAAGGCTACGACTTCGTCAACGATCGCAGCAATGCCGAAGACGATAACGGTCACGGAACCCATGTAGCGGGAACAATTGCCCAATCGACCAATAATAACTACGGGGTGGCCGGCATCGCCTACAAAGCCAAAATTATGCCCCTCAAGGTACTTTCCGGGACGGGTGGGGGAACCGTGGGAGATATTGCCGAAGCGATCCGTTTTGCCACCGATAATAAAGCCGATGTCATCAATATGAGTTTAGGGGGTGGAGGCGAAACCCAAGTAATGAAAGAGGCGATCGAATATGCCTATAGTAAAGGTGTGGTAATCGTCGCCGCTGCCGGTAATGCCGATGATAATTCCGCCGCCTATCCCGCCCGTTTTCCCCACGTTATCGGCGTTTCTGCGGTAGATGCCTCCGGAAATAAAGCCCCCTATTCTAATTTCGGGGCCGGAATCGATATTGCTGCCCCCGGCGGCTCCGATACGGGTAAAATTGTCCAAGAAACCATCGATCCGGCTAAGGGGGGGGAACCGGCGTTCCTCGGTTTTCAGGGAACCAGCATGGCAGCCCCTCACGTTGCCGGGGTGGTAGCTTTAATCAAGGCTGCGGGAATTAAAGAACCCAATGCAGTTTTAGGGGTTTTGCAGCAGTCAGCCCGTAAGATCAATGATGATCCCTTTAATCATTTTGGGGCCGGACAATTAGACGCGGGCAATGCCCTACAATTAGCCCTGAAAGGACAGATTACTTTCCGGGATTTTTGGCGTTGGTTGCGCGATAACGGTTATCTCAATCCCCGTTTCTGGATTGATGGCGGCGCGGTGGCGGTTTTGCCCAAAATGGCCATGGTTTTGGGTTCTTATCTTCTTGCTTGGTGGCTGAGAAGTTATTTTCCCTTCTCCTGGAACGGATTTTTGAATGCTGGTCTAATTTTTGGCAGTTCTGGCTTATTTTTCCTCAGAGGTCTTTATATCTTCGATTTACCCCAATGGCCTTTCCGAGTGATGGGGAGTTCTCTTTCCGACCTAGGAGGTGTTATTCAGGGAAGTTCTGCCCTTAATCCGCTTTTTGCCAGTGTTATCCTGCCCTTTGTCCTGATTTCTCTGCTTTTAGGTCATCCCCAAGCAAAATGGTTAGCGGTGGGGGTATCTTTAGCTATGGCGGTGACTTTAGGTATCAGTGCTGTTATCCATCCTACTCTGATCTGGTTAGGTTCTGGTACGATCGCTCAGGCATTTTTGGGCGTAAATGCGCTTTTATGTCTCGGTTTAGGTTATTTAGCCCTCAAAAGTGCTAGTTCATCCCGATACGCTTAAACAGGGGTTACAATGGGACAATAAGGGTGATTTACCGATAAAAACCTCTTTGGTTTTGGTATCTTCCTTTGGTTTTGCATTGAGTTCTCCTACAACAGCAGCCTCGGACATTAACCGAGGTTTTTTCTTTATGATGTATGTTAGTTTCTAAGGGTTTTTTGGGAATCCTGAATACCTATCCCGACAGTTTTCCTCAATACCCCCTCGAATCAACGAGCTTATCTATTGTCTCTTTTCTAAGGTGTCTATCGTGTCAAATCATAAAATTCTCGTTATCGATGACAGTAAAGTGATCAGGATGCACGTTCGCGATATGTTACCAGAGGGTAACTTTGAATTTCTCGAAGCTAAAGACGGATTAGAGGGTTATAATCTCATCCGTACCGAAAACCCGAATTTGATTATTTTGGACTTGCTTCTCCCGAAAATGAGCGGTTGGGAGGTGTTTCAGCAAATCCAAACCGAAGATAATCTCAAAAGTATCCCCCTAGTGTTAATGTCGGGACGGAAAGAGGAGGTAGTAGAGAAAATCCCCGAACCTTTCCAGCATTTTGCCTTTATTGAGAAGCCTTTCGACCAAAAACAATTGGTACAAGCGATTAAAGAAGCGATGGCTAAGGCCAAACAATATTCCCCCAAACCAACAGTTTTTAGCCCGAAACTAGAGCAACTCACCGGGGATTATAGCACCGATATTCAGACTCTCCAGTCCCAAATTGCCCAAATGCAAACAGAAATGGAAACTATGAAGAAACAAATGTCTCAAATAGTGGCTTTTATTAAGAAAAAACTGGCCTAGAACTATTCATCCCGATTTTTGATGACTTGGGCAAGTAGTTATCCTTATCCGGCAGTGCCAATCTCTGGCTAATCTCCTATCCCTTTTAAACAGGATTTAGGATAATATGAAGTAGTCTTTATTTGGTGAGTGACTAATACTAAATCCGTTGAGTATAGGCTACTTATGAGGATAGGCACTCATGCAAGAGGCACTCATGCAAAAGGAGGAATAGATAATCAGTCTTTAATAACTGGATTTAGTATAAGTTATTAGTTAACTGATAACTAATTATGATACTAAATCCGTTGAGTATAGGCTACTTATAAGGATAAGCACTCATGCAAGAGACACTCATGCAAAAAGAGGAATAGATAATCAGTCTTTAATAACTGGATTTAGTATGAATTGGCAAGAAATAGCAGGTAATTGGGTTTTTCTCCCCCGTCGTCCCCGGGGTATCATTCACTTTTTAGGGGGGGCATTTGTGGCGGCGGCCCCGAATATTACCTATCGTTGGTTATTAGAAAGTCTTGGGAATTCAGGATACGCTATTGTTGCTACTCCCTTTGTTAATACCCTCGATCACAAATCGATCGCCCGCACAGTTTTAAACCGTTTTGATAATATTATTGAACGTCTGCGCTGGAATCATAGTCTGCCCCAAGGTTATCTCCCCATCTACGGATTGGGTCACAGTATGGGGTGTAAACTACATTTATTAATCGGTAGTCTCTACGAAGTGGAACGGGCGGGAAATATCCTCATTTCCTTTAATAATTATCCCATTCGTCGAGCTATTCCCTTTATCGAACCTTTGCAAATTGACACCACTTTTAACCTCGAATTTACCCCTTCTCCCGAAGAAACAAACGAGTTAATTTTCCAAGATTATGCCATTCGTCGCAATCTTTTAATCCGTTTTCAAGACGACACGATCGATCAATCTCTGGTCTTAAATCCCCTGCTAAAAAAACGCTTTAATGATTTAATTGCCCTGCGAACTCTCCCGGGCAATCATCTCACTCCCTTGAGTCAAGATGTCAGTTGGCAAACCGGAGAAGTATTTACTCCCCTCGATGCGATCGGCCAATGGTTAAAACAGGGACTTGCCCGGGATAATTCCCGTCTCAAAGATGAGATTCTCCACTGGTTAAATCCCGTCCTTCCAGCCTCTCGTTAGCTTTCCTCTAGATTAATCCCCATTGCCCGTAATTGCGCCTCTATGCGGGCTAATTTTGCCTCAGCCAATTCGGCCCGTTGACGTTCCTGTTGGGCTTGCTGTTCGGCTAATTCAGCCTTTTGCTTGATTTCTAGGGTGGTCAAAAACCGCGAGCCATTGGGATAAAAAATAGCTAACTGGGGACTCTCCAGTTGAAAACGGATCTGTAGAAGCGGACTCTGCCAATTATCGATCGCAGGAATCATCTCCAATCGATCACCCCTTCGCCACCAACCCTGTAGATAATTAGCATCGGGATCGTAGAGATAATATTCTTCTACGCCAAAACGCTGATAAAATTGCCATTTTCGGCGCATTTCCGCTTTAGTGTTGCCCGGAGAGATAATTTCAAAGACCACCTGCGGCGCAATCTGGTTTTCTAACCATTGCTTATAGGAACCTCGATCGCCCTTGGGTCTGCCAAACACCACCATAGCATCCGGCACTTGACAGATTTTATTATCCCCCTCGACCGGATACCACAACAGATCGCCGGCGATAAACACATGGTCATTGTCTGCGAATAAACATTCGAGATTTTCCTTAATCGTCACAATCGGGCGAAACTGTTTGGTATTATCGGCCATCGGTTTACCATCACTATCGGCATAGATAATCTCCGACTCAGAGAAAGATTGGGCTTTTACCATTGTTCTACTCCCTAGCGTACTAACTATCTAGTATAACATTAAATTCCCTGACGAAAGAGGGCAAAAGCCGAAGTATAACCGTGTAAAAAAGTGCGACCACCCACTGGCCCGATTTCTCCGTTGCCAAAGAAGCCAGCGAGGGGAACATTGGCGAAATAACGCTGAAAAAGACCCGAATCAAAGTCTGGTTTTTCATAGAGATTTTCCCCGCGACCGAGACAGGAAAAGATCAAAGCACCTAGTATATCTGAACTAGCGGGTTTTTCTTGGGGAAAAGCTTGCAAAAGTAATTCTAAATCTAGGGCGGAAGTCTCGGCATCGCGCAGGTGAAATTGTACCCGCTGCCCCGGACGAACTCGATCGCCAATTGCGATCGCACCTTGGCGGGGATCTACTCCCAAAAGATTGCGAATTAAGAAATCCCCGGGCCGCAACTGCATTTTAAACTCATCCCTAGCAATACCGATAAAAAGGGAGTTTTGCGCTAATTCTCGGTCTTTTTCCCTCAAGGAGGCAATTAAATCCCGCAGTAGATTTAAAGGTGGTTGCGGAGTCCCATCGGCCTCTTTACCGGTCATGGAGAGGATAATATTGCGTTCTCCCTCACTCACCTGATAAATCGGTCCGATGGGACGACAACCCTGGGCGACGATAGTTTCGACGATAATTTTGCCAGAAAGGGCGATTCCTACGGTTCCCTGACGATAGAGATAGGTATTACGGGGTTTTTGTTGATCGTGGTAGAATAGACCCCCAGAACGTTCAATCATGCCACCACTGACTAAACCGCCGATTTTGGCCGAACTGGGGTAGGCAAAATCCAAACCCTCTAACAGATCATTGATGCGACTGGAAAAAGGATCGGCTAAAAGGATAAATTGGGGATTTTTGGCCGCTTCTACCCCTAATAATTCTGTCCAACTAGAGGGGGAACTGTCGAGATCGGGCATTTCCGCCGCTTCGATATAGAAAGGCTGTACTTCCACATTGGGCAAATGGGCGACGGTGAGACTTAAAGCCGGACTCGCTTCGATTTCTCGCGCTTTTTCCCTGTCATCCATGCCGACAATCCCCGCCCCACCGCAGCCGATCAGGACAGGAACGGGGAGTTTATCCAAGATTAAGGGAACTAAACGGGGATAGTCGCTGGCATAGGCAGAAGAAATAAAAATTATGGCTAAATCTGCCGATCCGACTAATTTATCTTGCACTTTTTCCACTACCTCCGTCACCGCCGCTTCTAGGGAGGGACGGGTTGATAGGGCATTAATCCACTCGATGCGATCGCTCATGTTTCTTGACCCCAAATGTAGTCTAAATGGTCAAAAATGATCATCTTAACAATAAATTAACCTAAAAATCCTATCCTCGCCCCTAGATGTGGGGATAAATTGTGTAATTGTCATGACGTGAGCCAATAGAGCCGCAAGAGATTGCCAGTTATTTTAATCATATTTAATCTTAAAATAGAGAATTGTCCCCGCTAAGATAAAGGTAACAAAATTAGCGATAATAATCGGTTTACTGCTCACATAAATCCCGTAGATTAGCCAAAGAAAAACCCCCAGACAAAAGCAAATAAACATAGTTAGGGACAAGTCCTTAGCGGAACGATAACGCCAAGTTTTAATCACTTGGGGTAAAAAGGAGACAGTGGTTAATATTCCCGCCACGATCCCGATTAGTTCAATAATATTCACCGCTTATCCTCTTAGCTTAGTTTCTTTCATTTTAAACTGTTGACTATCTAAATTACGCCTGAAGACGGCTCTCTCGACATCATGGGAGCAAAGTGTTGGTAAATGTGACATTTTGTCCCATTGTTTCTATTGAGCGATTACTATCACTGAAGTGCCGATTTGTACCCTTTCAAATAAAGCCTTTATATCTCGATCGCGCATCCTAACGCAACCGTGGGAGACGGCCCGGCCGATGAGATTTTCTTGCGGTGTGCCGTGAAAACCGATAAAATTCGCACCATCGGTCCAAAATCCGATCCAACGCGCCCCTAAAGGGTTGTTTTTTCCCGATGGCACCAGTTGCCCAGTGAAAGGATGTTCCCAGACCGGTTCCCGCACCATCTGAATCACCCTAAATTGTCCCGTTGGGGTTTCCCAACCCGGACGACCGATCGCCACTGGGTAAGAAGCGATTATTTTCTGTCCTTGGTAAACAAAAACCCGTCTTTTTTTTAAATTCAGCAGCAAACGGGTTTCCGTTCGGGTTGCCGTGGTTGCGGTACGGGAATTGCCCAGACTAATCGGGGGATGGAGGAAAAATTCCCCTATTCCTAGATATAAACAGAGAATCGCCACAAAAACTCGCATCTGACACCAGCAAAGTCAAAATTTTTTATCCGTATTCTAATCTGATTGCTGCTTTTTAGACCTGTGGGACAAGATTTCGATGGTTTTGTGACTCTAAGATTGAATAGGTTTGATAGAGATCAAAAGCTGTGGCGATCAAGAGTTGATAAGGTTTGAAAATGGGCAACTGTGGAACTATTCGCCTTTTTTCATCGGTAAATTCCCCAGAATCACTTAATTGGCTGCTATTAAGCCGATAATAAGTTCCATAGGCTAGATAAAACAAGCTAGGAGAAGTCCCTAACATAAATCTTGTTGGCTAGTTCCCATCGGTAATTGTCTGCATTTTTAGGTAATCAAAAAATAATTTTATAAGTGGGAAAGCATAATTATTTGTAGGCTAGGTTAGCGACATTGTAACCCCTCTGGGTATTCTTAAATTAATTAGACGCTCTGCTTTAAGTTAATAATTTGATTAATTTGGCCTTATTTTAGTTGTTAGTTTAGCCTATTGATGATCCTATATCTATAATGGATTTCCGAAAAAAGCTGACATTCGAGCCTGAATAAAGTAAAATGTCAAGAAAAGTGAAATTAAGGTTTTTTTCCTGGCCTTAACTCACTTTTTCTGTATTTCGGAAAAGTCTTCAGGTTTTTAACCCTCTTGTTGGGTGTCAGGGTGAATGGACTCACAACTGATCAATAATCGCTATCAAATTCTCAAAAAGCTAGGGGAGGGGGGATTCGGGACAACCTATCTGGCAGAAGACACCCAAATGCCTTCCCGTCGTCGCTGCGTGATCAAGCAACTGAAGCCCCTCGCTCACGATCCTCGAATATATCAACTCATTGGGGAGCGGTTTCAGAGAGAGGCTGCCATCTTGGAGGACTTGGGGCAGAAAAATGAGCAGATACCCCAACTCTATGCTTATGGTGAAGAGCAGGGGCAATTCTATCTAGTGCAAGAATATATCGATGGGGAAACCCTCTCGACGAAGGTGGGCAATCGTGGCGTGCTGGGGGATGCGGCGGTTCGGGATATCTTGCTAAAACTCTTAGCCGTCTTGGTTTATGTTCATGATCACCGGATTGTGCATCGGGATATCAAGCCAGACAACATTATTCTGCGGCGGGGAGATGAGCTGCCCGTGCTGATTGATTTCGGTGCGGTTAAGGAAACCATGGGGACGGTGATGACAGCAGCGGGCAACCCTACTAGCTCCATTGTCATCGGTACACCTGGTTTTATGCCCTCGGAGCAGAGTATAGGGCGGCCTGTGTACGCCACCGACCTTTATGCTTTGGGATTGACCGCCATTTATCTTCTCACGGGAAAAGTCCCCCAAGAATTGGCCACGGAACCTCTGACCGGGGAAATCCAGTGGCGAGATCATGCCCCCGGAGTTAGTCCAAGCTTGGCCTTAGTGTTAGATAAAGCCATCAAGTCCCATTATCAGGAGCGCTTTCCTACGGCCCAAGCTATGCAGGAAGCCTTGGCCCCTTCTTCTTCTCGAAGTACCATTGTTCTTCCCCCGTCGCCCCCATCAACGGCAGTTCACCCCCCCGCACCTCAATCTAGGGGGGGAGATTGGTTAAAATTCGGGATTGTCGGTGGGGTGATGGGATTGGTTCTCTTGGCCGGATTTGTCTATCTTCAAGATCAACAACAAAAAGCATTTGAAGAAAGGCTCAACCAGCTACAACGGCAGTCACCTCCGGGATCGCCCTCCCCTCAACCCTCCCCTCCAGCGAGTCCTGAAAGCGCACCAGAGGCGAGTCCTGAAAACGCGCCGACGGTGAGGGTTCCATCCCCCTATCTGCCAAGTCCCCAACCATCTCCAGTGGAATTATCGCCAACGCCCACCCCCACACCCTCTAGAATTGAACCAGAACCCTCAACTTCACCCTATCTTGATCAAGCTGATGCTATCTCCACCGTTGAAAATCTCTACTATCTCGTTTCTAATCGGCAGTATGACCAAGCAGTTCAACTATTCTCTCCCCAATTGGCCAGTCAATTCGATCCCAAGTTTTTTAATCAGTTTGAAAGGGTAACGGTAGAGAACTTGCAGATTACTTCGCGTACTGATTCGATGATTAATTTACGGGGAGAGAATACTTATGTCTATCCTGATGGGACAACCCAAAGGGAACTGCGGTCTTATACTGTGAGAAAGACCGATCAAGGGAGCGAGATCGCCGCATCGGATTTTATTAAGGTGATTAAATTCCGCTAGGATTAAGACAGCGATCGCTAAACTTTTTTTAACCTTTCAATCATTTTTATGTTTTTTCCGATTATCGCTCAATCCTCTTCTGGTTTGACATTTAACACCTTTAATGCTGTTATTTATACAGTTTGCTTTTGAGTGCCAGGTTTTGTAATTGACCTAACATTATCAAGATTTTTTTATAAGAAATCTGAGCAGTTTACTCTAATTTTATTAAGGTTTCTCACCTTCAGTTGTCTCAACTATATTCCCTGGATATTTGTTTATCTGCTGCTGTGGGATCGCAGTATTTTAGCCAACCCTAGTTTTTTAGCCTTTGCTTTTATTATCATTATTTTTATTAGTCCAATAATTGTAGGATTAATTTTAGGCTATGCTAACCAAAAACAGTTATTAGAACGAGGATTATCTGGTTTAGGGTTTAAAACAATTACAGGATTCCCTTCTGCTTGGGATTATTCCTTTAGTCGCATTGAGGAACCTGTCTGGATGTTAATTACTCTCAAAGATGGCAGTCAGATAGCGGGTTGGTTCGGAAAAAACTCTTTAGCTTCGTCAGAATCATCAGAACGAGATATTTATCTAGAACTGGTGTATAAATTAGAAGATGATGCTTGGCAACCAGTCCCCAGAAGCGCAGGAATTTTGATTAATGCAGAGGAAATTCGTTATATTGAATTTTGGCAGGATCAAACAGAGGTAACTTAAATGTCAGAAAAACAAGAACGACGGGTTGAGCAAAACGAACGTGGCTATCAAGCTAAAATTGATAGACCCCCTGGTAAACCTCCCACGGGTGGTTCCAATGTGAAACCACCACCAAATCAGGAGAAGGGGAAAAAATAAAAGATCGTGGGTGGAAAATATTCGAGTTTATCTGGGCTACACTAATCCATAGCTGGAATATTAACTTTTGTAACTATGACCGCCGCTATTGCTCTCGATCGCGTTTCTAAAATCTATAACAATCTCCCAGTAGTTAACGAGCTTTCCTTTACCATCGAAAAAGGGGAAATCTTTGGTTTACTCGGTCCCAACGGTGCGGGAAAATCGACGACAATCCGCATGATTATCACCCTCACCGAAGCAAGTCAAGGAGAAATCGCAGTGGCGGGGTATGATGTGAAAAAATACCGCGATCAGGTGAAAAGAAATATCGGGGTAGTCTTGCAACAGATTAGCGTTGATGGGGAATTAACCGTCTGGGAAAATCTGGAATTTCACGGCCGGATGCACCATATCCCCAATCCCCAGAGACAGGAATTAATCGATCGCTATTTAGATTATGTCAGTTTAAGCGATCGAAAATCTGCCCTTGCCAAAACTCTTTCCGGAGGGATGAAACGACGTTTACAGATTGCTCGCGCTCTTCTTCACGAACCAAAAATCCTCTTTCTCGATGAACCGACTGTCGGTTTAGACCCCCAAAATCGTCGTCGTTTGTGGGAAGTAATTCGCGATTTAAACCAGCAAGGAATGACAATTTTATTAACCACTCACTACATGGAAGAAGTGGAATTTCTCTGTCAGGATAACGCCACGGGAAAACCGGGCAGAATTGGTATTATGGATGCGGGCAAATTAATCGAATTAGGAACTCTAACGGATTTTCGCACTAAGTATGGCGAGGGTTTAGTTATCAAACAAGTTGGCGATAAAATCGATTATAAATTCTTCCCCACCGTGGCTGATGCCAATGCCTATCTTGACAGTTTGAGCGATAAAACTGGAGTAATGTGTCGCCCTTCCAACCTCGAAGATATCTTTGTGGAACTGACGGGACATAAATTAGATTAAATTCTTGGTTTGGCTGTTAGGAAGTTGTTCAGTTATCGGTTTTTGACTCCGGTTTTTCTGAGATTAGCTGTGTTTAAATCGGCATTTCTTGGCTTTTATCTGATGTCTATTTTATTGTCAAACCTGCTAGAGTCTAGGTCAATTAGCTGAGGCTGTCCCTAAAAACCGAGTTTAACCCTAAAAAAAGAGGCTTTTAGCGGGTTTTAAGCTTTTTGAGCCAGATAAATGGCCTAGGAAGGGAACTTTTTTCCGAGAGGGAGAGTCGTCGGGAACTGGATAAAAACTAGAGTCCCCTCTCGATCGATAGACAAAATTGACGGTAATCGTTTAGAATAAAGCACTGAATACTGACGAGATGACAATTATCCCTATGACCGATCTCCAGACAAAAACTAGATGGTCAACAGCGCGGCGATATTACGAGTTGCTTAGTGTTTTAGTGGAACGTAATCTCAAGGGACGCTATCGGGGTTCTTTTCTGGGGGTTTACTGGTCCTTGTTAAATCCCCTGATTATGACTGCACTATACACGGCAATTTTCGGCACGGTTTTCGCCTCTTATTTTGATAATTCTATAGTTAACTATGTCCTAGCGGCTTTCACCGGTTTAGTAGTAATAAATTTCTTTAATGCTTCCACTAACCAAGCTTTACCTAGTATCGTTGGTAATGGCAGTATTCTAAATAAAATTCGTCTGCCGGTTAGCATCTTTCCCGTTTCGATGGTAGTGGCAAATATTTTTCAATTTGCTATTAGTATCTTTCCCCTTTTGGCTATAGTAACTCTTTGGAAATCTCAAAGTTTAATTAATGTAATTGCTCTGATTTTTCCCGTGATCGGTCTTTCTATGGTTTGCACGGGAGTGGGTTTTTTGGTCAGTACCCTCTACGTTTTCTTCAGAGACTTACCCTATTTTTACGAAATTGTTTGTTTTGTCGCTTGGATTAGCAGCCCGATTTTCTATCCCCCGGAAATTATTCCTCCCTCCGTACAACCATTCCTCCTATTAAACCCATTATTGCCGGTAATCGAAAGTATTCGCCAATTGTCCCTTTCCCCCGGATTACCGGATTTTGGTTTGATTTTTCAATCTCTACTCGGTGGGATCATCATCTTAGGAATTGGTTGGACTTGCTTCCGACTCTGGCGACATTTATTTATGGATTTATTATAAATGACAGAAGTAATTCGACTCGATCAAGTGTCTCTCGAAAGACGTACTCAAGAAGAATTCTCCTACGATCTAAAAAGGACAATCTTCTCTATTCTTGAAGGTAAATATCGTCAACCTGCCAAAAAATTAGTTCTAGATGATATAGATTTAGTCATTAATTCCGGAGCGAAATTAGGTATCATTGGAGCTAATGGCGCAGGAAAATCTACTCTCTTAAAAGTTATTTGTGGTATTCTGGAACCGACAAAGGGACAGGTGAGAGTCAGGGGACAAATTGCCTCTCTAATTGAATTAGGAGCGGGTTTTGATCCAGATTTACCGGTAAAAGATAATATTATTCTCTATGGGGTAATGCTGGGATTTTCTCGTCAGGAAATGAAGGAAAAAACCAAAGATATCCTTGACTTTGCTGAGTTAGAAGAATATATGGGAGCGCCGGTGAAATCTCTTTCTTCCGGGATGGTGGCTCGTTTAGGATTTGCGATCGCCACGGAGGTTCACCCCGATATTCTTATTCTTGATGAAGTCCTTTCCGTCGGGGATGAAAGTTTTAAAAATAAGTGTAAACGACGGTTAAAAAAATTCTGGAATTCTAACGCCACTATTTTAGTAGTTTCCCACGATTTGACTTTAATTCAAGAGTCCTGTAACCAAGCAATTTGGCTAAATAAAGGCCAGTTGCAATGTCAGGGTACACCAGAAGATGTAATCAAGTTTTATTTGGATTCTGTACATCAAAATGAAGTTAATTTTTAATTAAGTAGGTAATCTCAATTAATTGTTAGATAGTAATAATGTATCTAGGTTTTATACCAAATCCGTTTTTAATAGTGTGATTAACCCTCAAGTTATCAATTGTTTCTCCCTGCTCCCCACACCCTGCTTCCCACACCCTACACCCCACTCTCCTATACCTTTTAAACAGGATTTAGTATTACTTAGGGTCTGCTGAAAAAGTTTTTCGGTGGGGGTTGGGGGTTGGGGGTTGGGGGTTGGGGTGTGGGGTGTGGGGTTTTACCCATTTTCAGGTGGTCAATTACCTAATTTTCAGG
>VYLW01000098.1_pt1 | contig 17695 bp, 17 predicted proteins | sample 5114201 | NCBI WGS metagenome assembly VYLW01 (sample SAMN12291793, study PRJNA351875) | freshwater metagenome | isolation source: freshwater lake | place: USA: Michigan, Sherman Lake | collected 2011-08-08
TAACTGATAACTGATAACTGATAACTGATAACTGATAACTGATAACTGATAACTGATAACTGATAACTGATAACTGATAACTGATAACTGATAACTGATAACTGATAACTGAAATTATGGCTTTTAATATTTCTAATTGGTCTATCAAAAATCCCATTCCGACGATCCTGATCTCCCTGGTTATGGCCTTAATGGGATATATTGCCTTTCTAGGATTAGGGATCGATCGCTCTCCTAATATTGACATTCCGGCCGTGATTATCACCGTTAATCAAGCCGGCGCCGGTCCAGAGGAATTGGAAACTCAAGTCACCAAAAAAGTCGAGGACGCAGTGGCTGCTTTGGGTAATATCGATCAAATTACTTCTACCGTCAACGAAGGCAGCAGCAGCACCACCGTTAACTTTATCCTTGGCACTAACAGCGATCGCGCTACCAATGATGTGCGGAATGCCATAGCGCAAATTCGACAGGATTTACCCCAAGATGCTAATGATCCAATTGTCCAACGTTTAGAATTTGCCGGGGGTGCAGTGATGAACTATACCATCTCCTCCCCGAAAAGATCGATCGCCGAATTAAGTGATCTAGTCGATCGTCAAATTGGCCGCGCTTTAACAGGAGTGCCGGGAGTAGCGCGAGTCAATCGGATTGGGGGAGTCGATCGAGAAGTGCGTGTAGATTTAGATCCTGGTCGTCTGATCGCCTACGGTATCACGGCCACGGCGGTTAATGACCAAATTCGTAGTTTTAATATTAATTTACCCGGAGGGCGATCGGAAATCGCTGGCAGTGAACAAACTGTCCGCACCCTCGGCAGCGCTGAAACTATCGAAGATTTAAGAAATTATCAAATCTCTTTACCTAACGGTGATACCGTCCCCTTAAGCAATTTAGGGACAGTTAGCGATAGTTCCAGTGATCCTCGACAAATGGCCCTCTTAGATGGGCAGCCAGTGGTGGGTTTTTCGATTTTACGGGGGACCGGCAGCACTTTGGTCACGGTAGAAACAGCAGTGCGTCAAGAAATCGAGAATTTAAAGAAAAAACTGCCCGAAGATCTTAAATTTCAATTAATTTTTACCCGTGCTGACTCAATTCGTGCTAGTTACGAAAGCCTTCTTAGCGATCTGATCATCGGTTGTATCATGACGGTGATCACGGTGGGTCTATTTTTAGGCAATTGGCGCGCCACGATTATCACGGGTTTAGCCCTGCCTTTGTCGATTTTCCCGACTTTTTGGGTGATGCAGTCCCTAAATTATACCCTTAACGGCATGACCCTACTGGCCTTAGCTTTAGCTTTGGGTAATCTTGTCGATGATGCGGTGTGTATGGTGGAGGACATCGATCAACATTTAGCTATGGGTAAAAAACCCTTGCAAGCGGCCTTTGATGCCTCAAAAGAGATTGGATTAGCCGTTTTAGCGAGTGCGGCGGCAATTATAGCGGTATTCCTGCCGGTTGCTTTTATGGGCGGTGTGCCGGGCCAATTCTTTCAACCTTTCGGCGTTACTGTGGCGGTTTCTACCCTATTTTCCAGTTTGATCGCTGTCACCGTCACCCCGATGTTAAGTGCCTATATTCTACAGCCGAAAAAGCTGAAAACCGGTGATAATAATCCCTCCTCGCGCCCGCGTTTTCGTCCCTACAAAAGTTTGTTAACTTGGGCCTTACGTCATCGAATCCTGACTTTATTGGCGGCTTTGGCCTTTTTTATCGGTAGTTTACAGTTAGTTCCCTTGATTCCAAAAGGGTTATTTAGTTCTGGGGATACCGGATTAAGTACGATCAGCCTAGAATTGCCTCCCGGTGCAACTTTGAATGATACTGTTGCCGTGGCTAATCAGGTGAATAGTTTACTGCAAAAAAATCCCGCCGTCGCTAATGTTTTGGCTATTCCGGGAGATTCGGGACGGGTAAATACGGGGTTAATATATGTTAATTTAGTTCCTAAGGAACAGCGATCGCTAACTCAACGGCAATTTGAGGAACAAACCCGCCGGGATTTCCAGAAGATACCAGGTGCTAGAGTGACTTTTCGAGCGCAGGGGGGAGCGGGAAGCAATAAAGATGTGGCTATAGTCCTGAAAAGTGAAAATGGCAATATTTTAACCCAAACTGCCCAAAAATTAGAGCGAGAAATGCGGGCATTACCCGGTTTTGTCGAGGTAAGTTCCGGGGTAAGTTTAGTTAAACCGGAGATCATTATTCAACCAGATCCCGTCCGGGCCGCCGATCAGGGAGTCTCGGTCAGAGCGATCGCCCGTACCGCATCTTTGGCTTTAATCGGGGATAATGAGTTTAATTTAGCTAAATTTAACCTTGCTGACCGACAAATTCCCATCCGGGTGAAAATTGCCAATGATGGACGCAGTGAGATAGAAACTCTGCAAAATTTGCGCGTTCCTAGCAGTAATGGGACGTTAGTACCGCTTAACTCGGTGGCGACAATTAGCTTAGGTAGTGGACCTGCGGAAATTCAACGCTTTAACCGTCAACGTCAGGTTAATATTGGAGCTAATTTAGAGGGAGTTTCTTTGGGAAGTGCGGTGACACAAATTCGCGCTTTACCAATCATGAAAAACTTACCCCCAGAGGTGACAGAAGAACCCTTTGGTGATGCTCGTATTATGCGCGATATCTTTGCTCGTTTTTTGGGAGCGTTAAGTTTAGCAATTATTTCTATCTATGGGATTCTGGTCTTGTTGTATAACAATTTTCTCTATCCCCTAGCGATTTTAACTTCCCTTCCTTTATCGATTGGTGGCACTTTAATTGCTCTTTTAATTACCCAAAAAGAGTTAGGTTTATACGCTTTAATTGGCATAGTTTTACTGATGGGATTAGTCACTAAAAATGCGATTCTGTTAGTAGATTTTGCCCTGAGTGGCATTGAGGCAGGGAAACCGCAATTTAAGGCGATGATTGATTCGGGAGTCTCTCGTTTACGACCAATTATTATGACCTCCGTTTCCACAATTGCCGGGATGTTACCGATTGCTTTAGCTTTGGGTGCAGACGGTGAAATTCGCGCACCGATGGCGATTGCCGTTATTGGTGGTTTTACCACTTCCACCCTATTAACTTTGGTGGTTGTGCCGGTAATCTTTACTTATATCGATAGTTTTTACTATTGGTTGCGGGGATTATTTGTTAAACAAAAACCCAAGTCGATTTAGTAGTAAAATATCTCTCTGAAAGCTTGAGAAAAAACCCAGAGAAACTGACCCATGAATCCCTTGACAGTCACACATCAAACTCTATCCCTTCCCCCCATGGGCTGCGGTACTTGGGCCTGGGGAAATCGTCTTCTCTGGGGTTACGATGAGAGTATGGATAGCCAGTTACAAGCGGTTTTTAATCTCTGCGTCGAGCGGGGTGTCACCCTATTTGATACGGGAGACTCCTACGGGACAGGCAAACTCAACGGACAGAGTGAGAAGCTATTAGGACGCTTTACAGGGGAATATAGCGGTTATAACGCTGATCATATCCGTATTGCCACCAAACTCGCCCCTTATCCTTGGCGTTTAACCCGTAATGCCATGGTGAAAGCTTGTCAAGCTTCGGCAACCAGATTGGGTCGCCCGGTGGATTTAGTGCAAATGCACTGGTCAACGGGCAATTATGCGCCATGGCAGGAGGGAGGATTATTAGACGGATTGGGGGATTGTCTGGAAAAGGGGTTAGTTAAAGGAGTCGGTTTATCCAATTTTGGACCGAAAAGATTGAAGTCTGCCTATCAAAAGTTTGCCAGTCGCGGCATTCCTATTACCAGTTTACAGGTACAGTATTCTCTCCTTTCTACCTATCCTCTCACTGACTTAGGATTAAAGGAACTATGTGATCAATTGGGCATTAAAATTATTGCCTATAGTCCCTTAGCTTTGGGGTTATTAACGGGGAAATATCGAGATAATAAAAACTTACCCCCAGGATTACGTCGCTTCCTTTTTGGTCAATTAATTCCCGCTATTTCGCCTCTGATAAGTTGCCTAGAAGTTATCGCCCAAGCTAAAAATAAAACTATTAGCCAAGTTGCTTTAAATTGGTGTATCTGTAAGGGAACAATTCCTATCCCCGGAGCTAAAAATGTCCGGCAAGCTGAGGATAATTTAGGCGCTTTAGGATGGAGTTTAGACACAGGAGAAATAGCAGAATTAGATAAAGTTGCCGCAGGTTTAGATAAAAAAATGGTACAAAATATCTTTCAAACTAAGTAGGGTTTGCTGAAAAAGTTTGTTGGTGGGGTGTGGGGTGTGGGGTGTGGGGTTTTACCGATTTTCAGGTGGTCAACTACCTAATTTTCAGGGAAAAAGTGCCTAAATTTCCCCCCCCCCTGATCACTCCAAGGGCTGGCACTTTTTGATGTCAAAAAAGCCTAAAGATATTATCCAACAAGGTTTTTAGATTTATTCAGCAAGCCCTAGATAACCATTAAGATAACTGCTATAATTGAGTTCGCTCGAACAAGAAGAGATAATAAAGTTCTAAAAAGTTTTACAAATAAATATTTCAAAATCTTGGTTACAGGGGTCAATTTATAGGAGGTATAGATAGCCTATAGCTAGGGTTTGTTCCAGTTAAGAGAAATAAATTGTTGAGGAGTCAATTGGTTATGTTCGGTTCTCTTACTTTGGGAATAATAACCCCAGTAAAAAACTTGTGAACAAGGTAGTTTTAACAATGACTCAACCTTATGAAATGCCCGATGAGCGGGAGGGTTCTACTATGGAATCGTCAACGAATAAAGATGTGGTCGAATTTGATCCCAATGCGCCTTTGGGAAGCGAAAATCAAGCCTTAGAAGTAATGGAAGCCTCTGAGTCGATCGATACAATCGGTATCACTCAAGATTGGTTTTCAGCCCAAGAAGAATTAGAACAGCGCCTCGGAGGCAGTGAAACCTTTACCGCCTCCCTATCCGAGTCGATTGCGGACTATGACACCGGAGGGGAACGTATTCTCGGCACTGGCATCGGTTTTCGTAGCGTCGGTGGACTGCTTACCCCTGATGTGACTCTGAAAGTTTACGTCAGCGAAAAAGTGGCCGGGACAATTGCCGCTAGTGCTTTTGCCGCCGTACCCACCTCGATCGGGGGTATGCCTGTAGAAATCGAAGAAGTGGGCGAGATCGTCACCCAGTTATATAACCGTCGTTATGCGCGCCCAGTTCGTTGTGGTGTCTCCATCGGTCATCCGCAAGTAACCGCGGGGACTCTTGGCTGTCTGGTAGTGCTACGCAACAATAAGCTGTGCCTGTTGAGTAATAACCACGTCATCGCCAATTCCAACAACGCCCGTATCGGCGATCCGATTATCCAGCCCGGACGGGTTGATGGTGGGGTTGTCCCCGGCGATCGAATCGCCCTCTTGGAAAATTTTGTCCGGGTCAACTGTCCGGGTCCTAACTTGGTAGATGCGGCCGTTGCTTGGACAGCTTTTAGTTTTGTCGATCCGCGTCATGTCAACTACACCCTCAATCCTACACCGATCGCCGCCCGCCTAGGTATGACGGTGAAGAAAAATGGTCGGACAACCCAAGCAACTATCGGCACGATTACCGATATTAACGTCAATATCTCCGTCGGTGGCTACTCTGGCGGTGTCGCCCAATTCCGCAATCAGATCGGCATCCGTGGCATCGGCGGCAATCCTTTTAGTCGCGGTGGGGACTCTGGTTCACTGATCGTGACGGCAAACAGCAATCAACCCGTCGCCCTCCTCTTTGCAGGACGAACAGACAACAGTATCACCTTTGCTAACCCGATCGAAGCCGTGATCTCGCAACTTTCCATTCAGAGATTTGTCAACAGTCGCTAATTCACCCTCAAGTTTTCCTCTCGCCAATCTCCGCACCTGATCGCCGAATCCTAGAGGCGATCGGGTATTGTTTCAGCTAAAATTTATTTGTCGCCGACCATCGATTTAATAGGGGTAACACCGATGAAAAATTATACTCAGGAACAGTTGTTGGCTTTGCGTGACAGCCAAGAAGCTTGGTTGATGGCTCAACCCGGTGTAACTGGCACCGGAATCGGTCTAGATGCCAGAGGGCAGCTGGTGTTACGCATCTTCACCAAAGGCATTTCTGCCAGCACACGCCAGTCTATTGCCGGGCAACTCCCCCATGTTCCCCTCGACTGGGAAGAAGGAGATGTGATCGCTTATTAAAGCCAGCGAGCGCCTGTAGTCCAAATAACAGCGATCTTCAACTGTCTTGAGAGACCAATTTTAAGCCGGGACGGGGTTGGATTGTTCCCCCGTAAGCGACGGCAGTATGAGGAGATAGGACAAGATGAGGAGATATACCCAGGGAAATTCGATAGATTTCCCCAGCTTTATCCATTAATTGCTGTTTAACTGGCTCTTTCGGCAAATTTTGCCGCCAAGCGAGGGGAATCCCCTCGATACCGTTGTACAATCCCGCCCAAATTCCCGCTAAAGTGGTGGTTAATTGCCGTTGATAGGGACTAGAATTAGCGCGACGCACGCTAACGGCGAAATCCTCGGTCGTTTGCAGAAAGGTATAGAGAGAAGCCGCGATCGCAATTCCTAAAGGTGAGATATCTTTCGCCCAAGCCGATAAAATGAACTCTAAGGGATGATTTTGCCCTAAAGCTGACTGAATCTGCTCTAATAGCTTATTCTTGGGCTTAATAGTTAGTAATTGCCCCATTAACTGATTTAAAGGCTTTTTCCCCTGTAATAACAGACCTACTGCCTCTCCCCAAATTATCGCTTCTTGTTGGGTTAACTCGGAAATTAAGCCCTTTTTCAGCCAAAAATTTAATCTAGCTTGCCAACGTTCCCTATAGTCAGGCCAGGTTAAAATCTCCGGCAACAGCACAAATAATAACGCCGATTCCGACTCTTGCTTGGCTGCGATCGCAATCTGCAAGTCTTCCTTAGATTGCAGAGCTTGCAAAAGCAGGGTCGTCCTTGGCGTAGCCTCATAGTTAAAGGCTGGTATTAGGGGCTGATTATGCAAGGATTCCCCGATATATGCCCCGATTAACCCTCCCTGAAGGCGATCGAGGGGTGAAAAAACCTTTTGCATAAATTAGCTCAATTTGCCCGGTAGGTGACTTCCTCGACTTTGCCCGGTTGCCCCAGTTGTTTAGCATTGGCATTATTAACGGCAACGTAAACCCCGCCGGCATTACCCGCCCTCACGGTTAATTCTCGGTTTGCTTGCCAAGTGCGATGGGTTCCTTGGGGCAGCACACCCTCAAATTCTGTCTTGCCATCCACCACCACCCGCAGCCAGCATTCATCCTCCAGTTTTACCCCCACCACCAGCTGCTGATTATTGCTGGTTTTGTTGGCTACCGGTTGAAGGGGATTGCTTTTCGGTTGGACAATTTGCTGTTGTGGCAAGGAAGGCGGCGGTAAGCGATTCGATTGCAGTACCGATTTTTGCAGGACGTGGGATAGGGTTTGTACGGAACCAATAACTAAGATTAAATAAAGAAAATAGAGATGAATCGGGCGAATTTGAAGACGCGGCAGCGATAAAGACGGTTTTGTTCCCCTAAAAAAGTTATTTACCTTGGTGGGAAAACGTCGGCTAATCGTCTCACCATCCAAGGCGAGACTATCAGCAAATTGCTTGATTAACCAACGAATATAAATCGGCTCGGGCAATGCTTCCAAATCCCCCGCTTCCAACGCTTCTAGGCGATGGCGCGGGATTAAGGTTTTCTGGGCAATTTCCTCGAGGGAAAGGGACTGTTCTAGGCGATTTTTTTGCAAATAAACGCCGATTTCCAGTAATTTGGTTCGCTGTTTATGCTGGGGATCAAGTTGTGATTGGAGAAGGCGAAACATATCGCTATTAGGGGCTGACTTTCAGCTTAGTTAATCTGGCTTGTTAAATATTTCAGTTCATCAAGGGTTAAAAAACGGTAATGACCCAAGGGTAAGGGGGAATTATTACCAGAGTTTAGTTGAATACGACCGATGGCACTGCGATGAAGTTTCAGGACGTGATAACCTAATTCTTTGGCTACACAGCGAATCTGCCGATTTCTTCCCTCCACTAAAATAACTTCTAGTAGGGTTTTTTGGTCGGTTTGCTTGAGTATCTCAACCTGTGCGGGTAAGGTTTTTTTTCCCTCTAAGAGGATACCTTCTCGCCAACGCTGGAGCGCAAGTCTATCAATCGCACCATCTAGCCAAACCCGATAGGTTTTGGGCAAATGATAACGGGGATGGGTGAGGGTGAGGGTGAGTTGACCGTCGTTGGTGAGGAGTAAAGCCCCAGTGGTGTTAATGTCCAACCTTCCTACGGGATGTAACCCTGTCTCGCTGGCGAGGGAGTCGGGCAAAAGGTCAATTACCGTCGGCCGGTTTTGTGGATCCTTACAGGTAGAAACCACACCAATGGGTTTGTTGATCAGTATATACAATCTTTGGGGACGATTGGCCGGTTCAATTTTTTTTCCGTCTATCTCTAGGTGATCTTTTTCGGGGTCGGCTTTTTCTCCTAACTGCACGATTTTGCCATTCCGTCTCACTCGTCCGGCCACGATCATCTCCTCCGCCCTTCTTCGGGAGGCAATTCCCCACTGGGCAAGGATTTTCTGGACTCTCTCCGCCATTTTTTTTTAGTTTTTAACCCTTTCTCTCTCCTATTATAGGCATCCTAAAAGGGTTTTTTCGCCCAAAAAGTGAAGAAAAACCGAATATCTCCGGCTGCCTCTTTGATTTTTTTTTCTGAAAACTTCTCAAAAAAAAAGGACTGATCCCTTGACTTGGGCGGCGGCTTCGGTTATACTTTTCTCATAATGGGAATCTGTCTATCTTTTTTGGAGTGCCACCACTCCATTATGTATAAAGTCTTATAAAAATATTATCGCAAAAAGCCGTGAAAAAAGCAAGCAAAATTTTGCCGACAATTGTTAAAAAAGTCGGGCTAATTTTCCTTACGGATGATATGACTTTAAACGGGTTATTTCTCGGTTATCCAAGCGGTAAACTTTGATTGGGGATGAATTGGGGACGTAAGCGACGGAGTTTGCGTCTCTTTGTTATAATTCAAAGGCTAGGCTATAATAACTCTTCATAAACACCGATAATTTTGGTCAAAGATGTAAAAAAAATGAATATTCAACTCGTGGAATCTCTAGTTAATGCAATTAAATCCTTGTCCCTAGAAGAACAGGAATTGTTAGGAAAAAAACTCAAAGATCACCCCTCTTGGGAAATTGCATTAGAACGAATTGACGCAACTCGAAAAGCCATTTATGAACGTCGTCAGGGAAACCCATTTGAAACCGATGTTACTGAAATTATTCATCAAATGAGAGAAGAAAGAGATCGGCAATTGATGGAAGAAATTGTGAGTGAATAGAGAAAATAATGACTAATACATTTATCTGTGTTGATTCTAGTTTTATAGTTCGTTTAACAACGGTTGAACCTTCTGTAACAATGTATAGTCAACTCTGGCAAAAATGGATGACCGAGGAAAATTTAGTGATTGCGCCAACTTTATTATGTTACGAAGTCACTAACGTATTTCATCGTCTGAAAAAAGCTGGTCAAATTTTGGAGACAGAAGCGCAAACCCTCCTTACAGAAGTCTTAGATTTACCCATTCAGTTTCATGGAGATATTTACCTCCATTACCAAGCAATAGAAATTTCGCAAACCTTGAATCTTCCTGCTACTTATGATGCCCATTATCTAGTATTAGCTCAACGATTTCAAGCAAATTTATACACCAGCGATAAACGCTTATTTAACAGCGTTAAATCTTCTCTAAGTTGGGTTCATTTGGTTGAAGTGTAGATTTTTATTTCTCTCTCAATAGCTTTAGTTTTATTTAACCTGACAATTCAAGTCAGTATCGGTGATATTCGTACCAATACAGCTGGTTTAATCATTGCTACATCTTCCTCTGTCTGCTCTTCATAAACACCGATAATTTTGGTCAAAGATGTAAAAAAGGAAGAGCATTATTGTGAGAGGGTGTAATTAGTATAATTAAAGTAAAAATCATTCCAAGGTAGCCATGATTAAAAATATTAATGTAACTGGACTTAAACCTGAACAAATTCAGCAGATACAGGTACTTATTGCCGCATTTAAAGCTCAAAATCAACTCAATAAAGGTGAAACTGAAATTGATATGATTGAATACCTGTTGGAAAATCCTATAGAGGTTGATAATTTAGAATTTATGAAACGAGAAGAAATTTATGACAGAACTTAAAAATCATAGTTGTTTTGTTGATTCTAATATTTGGCTTTATGCTTTTTCCACTGATAAAAAAGAAGAAACTAAAAGAATAATTGGTGCGTTACGCTATCGCGCTTCGCACCCGACGATTTATGTTTTTGTTTGAGCGCGAACGTTTATAATCAAAATATCATTATTTTGGAGTAAAAGAAAAATGCGTAAACAGACCATTCAATATACATCATCTTTAGATGCTTTGATTGCTGTTGCCAAGCGACTTAGCGTCTATGAGAACCAACATAAAATGGATTCCGAAGATTTTTATAAAGAATACAATCAGGGAATATTGTCAGATGATATAATATTTATAGAATGGGCAAACGATTATCGTCATTACCTTGCTTTGCGTCAAGAATTAGAACAAAGATTAAATCATGCTGCTTAAACTTTTATCTGATTAACTCAATCAAGTAGAGCAAGCAATTGTGCAGTGTGAAAATGCTTATGTAGAACGTTATCAAGAAGAAATACTGACATCACAAAGAGCTAATTTAAGAATTAGGTTACGTTTCAAGCAGACCCATTTATTAGAAATAAACGAAGCTATAGTAATCACAGACAATTACTTAGAATTCCTAGATTATCGTTACCATTTACAAAATGAAAAAAACAACCTAGTTTTTCGTTATGATAGTACCCCTCACTTTCCCAATCTCTCTACTTTTCCCCATCACAAGCATTTACCAAACGATGTAATTAGTTGTCACAAACCCGAAATTAATCAAGTCTTAAAAGAAGCAACAGAGTTATTGAGGTAAATAAAACGTATTTAATGCGATCGCCGCTCTTGTAGGGTGCGTGTTTGTGGCGATAATCTCTGAAAAAAAACCTAAATTAACAATCGGCTGTAACAGATCAACTTTATTATTAAATTGGTGGGCTAATTCTTTGTACTAATCCCATCACACAAATGCCTATCTTCCTCCCTGACATTAATATTATTCTGCAAATAAACCCGCACCCAAGCGCAACTACGTCCCATTAAAGCGTTTAAGTCCTGCATTATCCTACAACTCTTCTGCATCGCCCTAAAATGCTTCTGCATCGCCCTACAATCCTTCTGTATCCTCACAAAGAAGTCTAAACCAAGATTAACGGGATTTTAGGATTAACTGGATTATTTACTTGGAAACTCCCGACAATCTTTTAAGGTTGAGCATCCTGAAAATCCTCTAATCCTCAAAATCCTGATACTGACTATTTACCCCCAATCCCATCACACAAATATCTATCCTCTTCTCTAGCATCAGAATTAGGATTGTGCAAATAAGCCCGTACCCTATCGCAACTACGCCCCATTAAAGCATCTAAACCCCAACCGTATTCTCCATTCCACAGTTTGATTGTACCGTCATCACTACCGGTCGCTAAAGTCTTACCGTCTGGACTAAAACTCACAGTATAGACACTGCCATCATGCCCAGAGAGAGTGCGAATTTCTTTCCCTGTTTCTACATTCCACAGTTTGATTGTCTTGTCATAACTACCGGTCGCTAAAGTCTTACCGTCTGGACTAAAACTCACGCTATTGACAGTCTCATTATGCCCCTTGAGAGTGCCAATTTCTTTCCCTGTTTCTACATTCCACAGTTTGATTGTCTTGTCTTCACTACCGGTCGCTAATGTCTTACCGTCGGGGCTAAAACTCACGCTATTGACATAGTGATTATGCCCAGTGAGAGTGCGGATTTCTTGACCTGTCTCTACATCCCACAGTTTGATCTACCGGTCGCTAATGTCTTACCGTCGCTGCTAAAACTCACGCTGTCGACACTGTCATTATGCCCAGAGAGAGTGCGAATTTCTTGACCTGTCTCTACATTCCACAGTTTGATTGTCTTGTCACTACTACCGGTCGCTAAAGTTTTACCGTCGGGGCTGAAACTGATGCTATAGAAATATTCATTATACCCAATGGGAGTGCGGATTTCTTCCCCTGTCTCTACATCAAACTGACCGTCCCTAGTAAACTCGACTTTTCTATTATGCTCAGAATTATGCCCCTTGAGAGTGCGGATTTCTTGACCTGTCTCTAGATTCCACAGTTTAATTGTGCCGCCATCACCAGAAGCTAAAGTCTTACCGTCGCTACTAAAACTCACGCTTGAGATACTAGCATTATTCCCCTTGAGAGTGCGGATTTCTCTCTCTGTCTCTAGATTCCACAGTTTAATTGTGCCGCCATCACCAGAAGCTAAAGTCTTACCGTCGCTACTAAAACTCACGCTACCGACAGAAGAATTATGCCCCTTGAGAGTGCGGATTTCTTGACCTGTCTCTACATTCCACAGTTTGATTGTGTTGTCATGACTACCAGAGGCTAATGTCTTACCGTCGCTGCTAAAACTCACGCTTAAGACACTATTATTATGCCCAGTGAGAGTGCGGATTGTTTCCCCTGTCTCTACATCCCACAGTTTGATTTCAAAACTATTTCTATTATCAAGAGAAGCTAATGTCTTACCGTCGCTGCTAAAACTCACGCTATCAACCTCACCATTATACCCCTTGAGAGTGCGGATTTCTTGACCTGTCTCTACATTCCACAGTTTGATTGTCTTGTCTTCACTACCAGAGGCTAATGTCTTACCGTCACTACTAAAACTCACGCTATAAACATGGCCATTATGCCCCTTGAGAGTGCGGATTTCTTGACCTGTCTCTAGATTCCACAGTTTGATTGTGGTGTCTTCACTACCAGAGGCTAATGTCTTACCGTCACCCTTGAGAGTGCGGATTTCTTGACCTGTCTCTACATCCCACAGTTTGATTGTGGTGTCACTACTACCGGTCGCTAATATCTTACCGTCGCTGCTAAAACTCACGCTATCAACCTCACCATTATACCCTTTCAAGCGATTATATTCCCTTCCTTCAATTAGAATCTTCTGCAAGGCATCCATTACCTGCGTGTTGCTTGCCTTGTGTTTCTGTAAAATTTTTCCAGCCTTAATCGCTTCAACAAAAGCTTCTAAATCTTTTCCCCCTTCATTAAAGAGATACAAAGAATAACCACTGAGAGAATTTGCTAAACTAAGTTCCGTATTAACTTCACGTTGTTTTCGTTCAGTTTCGGCTTTCTGAAGTCGTTGCTGGTATTCCCGACTTGCCCTCATAAACTCAACCGTTACATCCCCAAAATAATTCCTTAAGGCATTTAAATCAGGTAGAGATTTCGCTTTTAATAGATTGCCCACTTGCGTCAACTTAGAGCCAGTCCAAAGCTCACTAATTGCTTTTTTCTCATCCGCTTTATCTTTCCACCAAGATTCAGCCGCTTCTTTTAATTGTCTTTCTAAAATAATCTCCTTCTCATATTTAGTAATCCAGTCCTGTAACCTTTGCCAAGAGCCAATCAAAGCTTCATGGGCAATTTCTACCATGCCTTCCTGACGGCCACTCACCAACAGACGATATTTTTTCACTAATTCATCAACAATTTTTCCTAATTCATCATTAAATCCAGATTTATTTTTCCGTTTACTAACTCTTTTTCCATCCGATGTAATTGTCACTAACTGAACAAAAATACTTTCAACAGCTTTTCCCTGACCCTGAGATTCAAAATGTTGATAAATTTTCTCTGCTTGTTGTTGTAAAGCTCCCCCAACACCGCCCAAATTTTTATAAGTATCGTAATCAAGTAACCTATCCGATAAATCATCCTTTTGCCATAAAAGATCTAAGGTATATTGTAACAAAGGTAAAGACCGAGATTCACCTCTAAAATCTTCAATAATCTTCTCAATTAAATTCAGATCAACATTTACTCCATGAGTCGCCGCCGGATTTTTAATCACTAACTTCAATTCCCGATCTGCCATGGGCGTAATATAACTAAATGGCTTTCTTCCATCGCTTTGTATCGTCACTACAAAATCAGGAAACGTATGCATAAATTGATCTAAAAAGTCAGTTCTCATTGTCAAGACAATTTTGACTGATGAATTATTAGTTCGCTGTAAATAACTAATTAAATTCTCTAAAGATTGAATAAATAGACAACCCTTATTATCCTGACTTTGAGTTAAAATTTCTTCAAATTGATCAATAAAAATTAACCACAAAGACTCTGGCTTTTTCTTTAAGGTTGTGATGACCTTTTCTAGGTATTCAACCGCAGCCGTTATATTATCTTGGGGTGGTAAAGCAACTTGAGCTTCCGATTGTTTATAGTCCGTGGGAGATTGAGAAATAAAATTGGCAACCTGAAGATAGAATGAGAAAAAAGGATCATCATTAGGAACCATGCTTAAATTAGAGAAATTGGGCTTATATTTAGCCGATAAAGCAGGAATTAAACCAGCTTGTACTAAAGAAGACTTGCCACTTCCTGATGCTCCTAAAAGAAAAATTAAATTCTCTTTTTCTAGCTCTTTTAATAAATCATTAATGACCTTTTTGCGTCCATAAAAAAGATTCGCATCATTTGCTGTAAATGCAACCAAACCTAAATAGGGAGAATTTTCATTGATGGTTGCAGCAACTTTCTCCTCTTCAGGATCATCGCCATAGTTTATTTCTGTCTTGACAATAATATTCTGTGTGTTATTATCACCCTGCTGAATAACCTGCTTTTCAGCCTGAAAATGGGAGCGAAAAATAGATTCAGACATTTGTTTCTCCTCATGCTCTCCCTAAATTTAATTTAGTCAAAGACTAATATTGTCAATGACATTCTTTTTCCCTTGTTGAATCACCTGTTTTTCTGCTGTAAACGTTCCACCAAATTTAGGTTGAGAACCTGCTAATTCATTTGTCTTCAGCACTTGGTTTAATTTCTCTGCCAACTCCTTGATTTCATCTCGGTCATTAGGCTCTAATGTCTTTAATTGCTTTTCAAAAGGTTTCTCATAAGTTTCAGTATCTTCTTCATAATCTTTTAGTGCTTCCTGTGCTTTAGTATTCTCGGCAAATTTCTTCTTAATCAACGCTTTTAAACTCTCATAAGCATCCTTAACGGCTGTTCCTGCCGTATCCTTAGCAGCAGCCGTCGCACCAGCAGCCAACGCAGCGAGAATTAGAGAAATCGGTTCCATTGCCTGAGACTCCAAATTAGATATTGCTAACTCAATCTTACATCAAATCAGTTTTTAATAGTAAGCCAAATCGCAATCAGCTAGAGAACTGGAATTTCACGGCCAAGCCACTAAGCCTTAAAAGTATTGCTAAGTAGGTAGGCGTTAAAAATTATCAGATACCCCCCTTATTAAGGGGGGACTAAGGGGGGATCGAACCTAAAATCGATTTTTAATTTAATTATAACCAGCTACTTATGCAAAAATCTTAGCCGAAAAAGCCAAACAAGGGTTTTCCCTGTGGATGGGGTTTATCAGTTATGGGATTTGAGTTTTCAATTCACTGTTTACTATTCACTGTTTACTGAACAATGAAAAAAGCCCCCTGATTATCGCCGATGATACCAACGGGTAAATAATTTTTCTAACTCCACCCAAACGAATAATAAGGTACTAAATCCCAAACAGATTAATAATTCTTCTTTAGTTAAAAATTGAGTACCGAAAAAATCCCGCAGAGCAGGAACATAGATTAACATCAGTTGAAAAATTGTCGTCAGGGTTACTGCTACCCAGAGATAGGGATTAGTCAAAGGATTCATTTCTATGGTAAGATGATCGCTCGATCGCACAGAAATGGCATGACCCATTTGAGCTAAACAAAGAGTAGTAAAAACCATAGTTTTCCATGAACCAGTATTACCAAAAAGGGGATCCAAGCGCACAGCGATCAACATTTGAGTGATATTAATAATCGAAAAAATAATCCCAATTCTAACGATATAACTGCCCAAACCGCGAGCAAAAATACTTTCTTGGGGACTAAAAGGAGGGCGACGCATAATATCAGGAGAAGCGGGTTCCACAGCTAAAGCTAAAGCGGGTACACCATCAGTAACTAAATTCATCCAGAGAATTTGTAGGGGAGTTAGGGGAGTAGCTAAACCCAAAAGAGGCGAAGCAGCGATAGTAATCACCTCCCCGATATTACTGCCGAGAATATATTTAATAAAACTGCGAATATTGTGATAAACCACTCGCCCTTCTTCCGTAGCAGCGACGATAGTGGCAAAATTATCATCGAGGAGAATCATATCACTAGCCTCTTTGGTGACATCGGTGCCGGAGATTCCCATAGCAATACCGATATCTGCTTGTTTCAGGGCCGGAGCATCATTAACCCCATCTCCGGTCATAGCGACAAATTTACCCTTTTTTTGCAAAGCGCGGACAATAGTTAATTTATGTTCGGGGGAGACACGGGCATAGATGTTAGTTTTGTCAATGATGGTTTCTAGCTGAATTGGTGATAATTTATCTAATTCTTGTCCTGAGATGACTAAAGCTCCCGCTTGGGCAATACCAAGACTTTTAGCCACCGCTAGAGCGGTTAATTGATGATCGCCGGTGATCATGATCGGACGGATTCCCGCTTCTCGACACCTAGCCACGGCGATTTGTACCTCCGGTCGTGGTGCGTCGATCATACCGACCATTCCTAGCCAAATTAGCTCATCTTCGCTGATTTCAGTTGATTCTGGTGGATAAATCAGGTTTTTATAGGCTAATCCTAAGACTCGCAAACCCCTGTTCGCCATAGCATTGTTAGCGACTAAGACTTTTTCTTTTTCCCTATCCCCAAAAGGAAGACTTTCTAATCCCGATTGATAGGAGAGACATTGTTCAAGGATTAATTCCGGGGAACCTTTGGTAAATAGTACGGGATTGACTCCTTGACAAATGACCGACATTCGCTTTCTTTGAGAAGAAAAGGGGATTTCAGCGATTCTAGGGAACTCTTGCTTGGTTAGGGATAAATTTAAGCCCGCTTTCGCCCCTAAAACTAATAAGGCTCCTTCCGTGGGATCGCCTAAAATGCTATCGTGACCGTTATCGAGGTCTAAACTGGCATCGTTGCAGAGGACACTGGCAATTAAAAGATGATGTAATTCTAGATCGGTTTTGGGATCGATCGCCTGTTGCTCGGAGTCTAAAAATTGTCCTTTTGGGCTATATCCTTCCCCAGTCACCGAAAAATTGCGATTAATTGTCTCTATCTCCCGCACGGTCATTTTATTTTCCGTTAGCGTCCCAGTTTTGTCGGAACAGATCACATTAACGGAACCAAGGGTTTCTACTGCCGGCAGTTTGCGAATCAAGGCCTGACGTTTGACCATGCGTTGGGTACCTAGGGCGAGAGTTAGGGTGATAACTGCGGGTAATCCTTCGGGAACGACAGCTACTGCCATACTAAGGGAAACTTCCACTAATTCCTCTAGGGCCGACCAACCGGCATTGATCAGGCCGATGGTAATAGTAGTCTGTCAAGTTTGAATTGAGGGATAGAGTTTTTTTAACTTAATACGAGCATCAGCAGTAGTAAATCTCCAGTCAACTGAATTTGACTTTTCATTTCGATTTTCTTCCC
>VYLW01000088.1_pt1 | contig 16370 bp, 9 predicted proteins | sample 5114201 | NCBI WGS metagenome assembly VYLW01 (sample SAMN12291793, study PRJNA351875) | freshwater metagenome | isolation source: freshwater lake | place: USA: Michigan, Sherman Lake | collected 2011-08-08
GAATATACGTTCCTTTTAGGTTCAAAAATTTGTCAAGCATCATAAGTAAAATACTCGGGTTTTTGGCGATTATATCAAATCTTAACTCAATTGTCTATCTTTTGGTATTAACCCTTTTGTGCCGTAAGTGTCTCCCTGTATGAATTTCAGCTACTTTTGAGCGTAGGCGCTCTCATCGAATTTTATTTTAAGTTAATTATTTGCATAACAATTCCCGAAGAGCCATTATTTAAACTATCTAAAAGTTGTGACCTTCTTTCAACTGCTTTAGCTGCATCAATATCATCTCGGAATAAAACCTTAGTTCCTTGCTGAGAATTATCTTTCAACCAAAGAGAAATCACAACTCCCTGTTTAATTCCTGCTGAGAATCCGGGTATCGAGAAAATTGTCTCACTGGTTCTACCATCGGGTGCATATTCAGAAATTTTGCGATTTCCGTGCATATTCTCGATCCAGAACTTATTGAAATTCTTTAATAGATTCTGTCTCAAGATAACAAAAGAAGGTTCACTAACCCAAGAATAGTTAGAAATATAACAAACAACTCCTTTACCGGTATTTTCAGAGATACATCTTTCTGCTAAACGAAAAAAGCGCACATAGAGTTCATCCAAATTAAACTTTTTAATCCCCCAATCGGAGATCAAACCCTGTTTATATACTTCCACTAAACCTGCTTCTTCCGTGGGACTGGTTCCAGCAAAAGCATTGTAGGGAGGATTACCGAGAATAACTAAAATCGGTTTACCGCGCTTAACTTCATCAGCTGCCTCTCGTTCCTTATTTAACTCCGGAAAATTTAATTGTAGCTGTTGAATTTTCTGTTTGCTTTCCTCGTCTGGGGGTTGCCAACCGGTTAAAGCATTAGTCAGATAAACCCCGACGCGTTCACTATCTTCTATTAAAGGTACACCCAAACTTTGCAGGAATAAACCTAATTGTAGATGAGCGACGACAAAAGGAGCGGTTAAAATCTCGAAACCGAAAATTCTTTCTATCGCTGCTTTTTTCACCAAAGCCATGGCTAAAGCACCCGACCCATTTTCCTGTAAAGTATCGGTAATATAGCGCAAAACCTCGACTAAATAAGCGCCGGTTCCACAGCAAGGATCGAGAATATAAACATCGGGATTAGCTAAACCGTCCTCGATATTTAATTCTTCTCGTAAAACTCGATCGACTCGCGCTACCATATAGCGAACAATTTCCGGAGGAGTGTACCAAACTCCCAATTCCTTGCGTAAATCGGGATCAAAAGCTTGCAGAAATGGTTCATAGAAATACTGTACCGCTTGTCCTTCATCGAATTGACGAAAAAATTCCTCTCGTCGCACTCGATTTAAAGCTGCACCGGTCCAGTTCAAAACTTCTACTAATCCCAAAGATTTTAACTTACTCGGTGCGGCGATCTGCTCAAAAAGAATCGCTAACATGGGAACATGGAGATAGTAGGCTGCTAATTTCCAATCGAAATTATCCTCGCGATCGGGGTTTTGCTTGTGCCATAATACCCAAGCGGAAAATAACCCATAAAAGAGGGTTTGCACGAGGGTAGAACGAAAAAATTTATCTCCGCGTTCCTGTTCAAATTTGATACCTAGGGCATTTTCTAAAGCTTGACGAATATTGGCCAGAGCGGGAAGATCGGAATGATGTTCTAAGCGTGCTTTTGCGTCGCGCGCATAGGAAGCGAGGAACCAAGCAACATCAGCCGGTGAGGTGATAGGAGCCGCCTGTAAAAGCACTCTCTTTAGGTATTCTAAGAGGCTATCACCCTGTTCGGCGGCAAATTTGGATGGATTTGAGGTTTTTAGCCAAAACTCGGCTTCTGACGGGGCTAAACTATAGGCTTCTAATTCTACCGGTTGACCTTGGCTATTGCGACCAATGAGCAGAAAATCGCGATAATTGGTGACTAATACTTGACCGTATTTTTGCCAGTATTTTTGTACTTGCTCGCTGGCGGCGATTTTTTTGATATCTTCTTTGGTTCCCTTAATCTCGATCGCACCTCTTTCGGGAAAAACCGCCGTAAAAGGCTCTAATTCTTGATTTTTGGGGAATTGATTGACGTTAAAGAGTCCCCCATCCGGCAATCCTGCACCCTGATTTCTGAGGTTGATAATGCAGCGGACTCGCGGTTTTAGGGTTTTACCGATTTCGTTGAGGAGAGTTTCGAGAGTGCCGTAGTAGGAGGTTTCTTTTACCGCTGCTTGGGAGGAGTGGATTTCTTGCAGGTTGCGAAAATAGTTGACGAGGGGATTCATTAGACCTCTTGTGAAAACTAAAAATTGTTGTTAGGATTAGGAGTCAGTAGCCAGTAGTCTCCGAGTCAGGAGAATTAAGAATGAATAATAATCAATGTCAGGCGTTTGCTTACTGGCCCTCTCTACTCGCACTTAGAAATTAATTGAATGGAAAGAGCTTCTACGGTACACTAAAAGTTAACGTTACTGTTGGAAAAAACCTAATCCCATGAATCGTCGTGAATTTGTTGCCCTCGTTGGTGTTGGCGGAGCCATGGCCTGCGCCCCAGAAATACTAGGGACGGCTACCGACCAAGAGATGACCCCAGCCCAAGCGGCGGATGGCTTTGTGAAAGTGACGGGCATTACCCTCAAAGAATTGGAAGCCAAAGGCAGTTTTCTGGATAAAAAATCCCCGGTCGGCTCCTTGCTCCTAATCTGGGAGAAAAATACGAAAAAGATCAGTGCAGTAAACCCGACTTGTACCCATGAAGGCTGTACGGTGAAATGGAATACTGGCGCACAGATTTTAGCTTGTCCCTGCCATCCGGGAAAATTTACCGCCACTGGGGTCGTCACGAATAAACCCCCAAAACGCAATCTAACCACCTATCAAGTCAAGGTCGAAAAAGACGTTATTTTCGTGAAAAAAGCTTAACGGGGTTGACGGAATACCATGCCTTTGGTGACACGGGTAGAATTAGTGACTCTCTACTCGCACTTAGAAATTAATTGAAGGGAAAGCCTCCATGACGGAGGGAGATGAGGGATTAATCAGTGTGACTTCCTAGAACGTAGGTTGGGTTGAAGCATGAAACCCAACGCCCGCATGGGTTACGAAGTGCGCTAACCCATCCTACAAATAATTGTGCCTCTGCTGCTTGGGAGGAGTGGATTTCTTGCAGGTTGCGAAAATAGTTGACGAGGGGATTCATTAGACCTCTTGTGAAAACTAAAAATTGTTGTTAGGATTAGGAGTCTCCGAGTCAAGATTCTCCGAGTCAGGAGAATTAAGAATGAATAATAATTAACTAAATAGTCTATTTACATATTTTATGCCATTTAATCCTTATTTTTGCCGTTTTTGAACCCTCAAAAATTAATTATGCAATTAGCTGAATCTCCCCCACCCCCCCTTGCCTGATCTCAACAAGCAATTTAAATGCTTGATAGCTTATCAAACCCAGAAATGCCAGCTTTTGTAACAAAAATTTACATTAGGACGACTGCTCCTTGCTCCTGGTGCAACTAGATGTCCTAACTTGACAACATCTACCTTACTGCTTGTTCTAAGGTTTGCCCATCACTATAAGATGTTTTATTTGGGCTTGATAGCCCACCTCAACCTGATTGAGGTACAATTAATAGATTTCTGGCAAAAGTCCTAAATACCTCAATCCAAAATCGAAAATTAGAAATCGTCAATTTCTCTGATTTATGCAAGAGGTCTAATGTGAAATATGGCTCTTCGGTTTGTGTTATGCAATGGACGGGGGTTATAAGGGATGTAACCCTTATATAGAAGGGCATTTAGCGATTTTTGTCAATTGTTTTTGATCTAGAGCGAACTAATCAACAATTCAAGCCTAAAGCTATCAAAGACTTAGAAAAACTTTCTTCTCAAGATCGGACTCGGATTATGGCTAAAATTGAAGCAATGAAGGATGATTTACAAGGAGATGTCAAGCAATTAAAGAATTTTACCCCTAATTATCGCTTAAGGGTGGGTAACTATCGAATTCTGTTTGAGGTTGAAGAAATCACTTTAGTGATTTATCGTGTTAAACATCGACAAAATATCTACAATTAAATTAAGGAGAAAACAATGATTGAATTACATCCTGAATTCTTAATCAAAAATGGCAAAAAAGAATTTGCCGTTTTAACTTATGAGGAGTTTATGAAAATTAAAGAAATCTTAGAAGACTTAGAGGATTTGGAAGATTTAATACAAGCAAAAGAAGAAGAAAAAGATAGTCAAACTTATTCTCTAGATGAGGTTAAGAAGATGCTAAATATTGATTGATTGCTTGTATCTTGCTTTAATTCGACTATTTCGCAGATGTGAAAAAATAGCGTTCCCCTTGTATCTCTAAATCCGGCTCGTTTTCCAGAAATGCTAAAGGGTTGACAGGGAAATCCTGCTGTCAACACTTCAAAATCAGGGAGGTCATGGATAGCAATTTTCCTAATATCTTGATCGGGAATTTCTTGAAAATTATTGAAATATACTTTTCGACAGTTCTCGTCTATTTCACAAGAATATACACAGTCATAACCAACACTCTCAAAAGCTAATCTAAATCCTCCAATACCAGCAAAAAGATCGATAAATCTGAGTTTTTCCTTTGTCATTGCAAAATGATGACACCAGAGATAGCCAAAGTAGGGGTTGCTGAAAAAGTTTGTTGGTGGGGACAGATTTTGGAGTGTCGGGTGTCGGGTGTCGATACCAAATTAGGTTACACTTTATCTTGAGAAAGGCTGTAACCCCTGATGGTATATTTTGGCCATAGTATAGATCGCTAGTTTAGATTTGTTCAATTGGGTGAATAAGATTAGATAAAATTTCGTTCCATTTTAATTTATGAATAGTTTGTAATTCCGAATCTATTTCAATCAGATGGGAATAGCTATTGAGAAATTCTTCTGGAGATGATATCAGTCTCAGATAATATTTAATTGTTGGTATAATACCATTGGTGATTATTTGACAACCATGGTTGTTTTTGATAGTTTGAATCTCGGACATGATTAACTCCACTTCTGTGGGTTTAACATCAAAAGATGATAGGATATAATATCTTCTCGGATTAAATTTAATAATTTTATCTTTGGCAATTCGGAGAATTTGTAAATCAATGTACTTACCATGCTTAATTTCAATAACTTCTACTAATTGTTTATTTTTATCAAAAATCTCAATATCTCCTGCACTACCAGAAGTTAGATCAGAAGCTGTGTGACTGACTAGGGGTTTTAATGTGCAGTATTTGTATCTTTCTACTTCTATAATTAACCTTTGATAAATTGCATATAGGGCTAAAACAGGTAACTTGGAAGCTCCACGAGTTTGATAATTGAAACTAAAATGATTTTCCAAGCAACTGCTCAAAGTGTTGATATCAAAAGGTTCAGGATTATCTATCTTCAAAATTTTAATCTTTTGAGTCTGGATAATCTGATTAACTTGATGAAGTAAAAGCCTTAAAATAACTTCAGCTTGTTGAGGATTAGTTTCAATAAAATCAATTAAACCCAGAAAAGCATCTTTGGTTTTTTGATTACTAATTTTACCTTGATAATCTAAAGTATAGGGAAAGGGTTGTTCTAAAGAACGAGTTAGCCAGCCACTTTCTGCCATAGCTGGTAATCCCAATTGTTTCAAGGTGGGAGTAATATACTGAGTATCAATAGTTCTTCCTGAAAATCCTCCGGGTAAATTAGTTTGATGGTATCTAATATCTTGATTAGGATAGAGAATTTTATGAACTAATAAAGTTATTAAAACCGTATAAACTCCCTTTTGTTTTGAGCAATTAGTAGCAATTTGTTGGATATAGTTTTGATAGGGTTGAGGGAGCAGTGGTTGCCGATCATCTAAATTTAAGGATTGGTCATAAATTTCTAATAACTTTTCTTTATGGTTCATAAAGTCTAATCCGATAATTTCCAATTGAATATTCTGACGAGAAAAAGAAAACTCCTTTAAGGATACTCTAGAATTGTTTTCAAAAATATGTTTCTTAATGGCAATAGCCAACTCTTGAATCATGGGAATACAAACGGAATTACCCACCTGTTTATAAGACTCAGCTAAGTTAGGATGAATTTGAAAACTATCGGGAAACTTCATCAGTCGATAGCATTCTTGGATAGTTAATTTACGCACCTGATCTTGTTCGGGTATGTAAATAAAAAAACGTCCAGATGTTTCCTGAGATGGTATAGTAGGATGTACTCCATCGATCGAATAAATTCGGTTAGGTTGATGATGCACCCGGGATAAATGTTCTGTATTTGGTCTGATACCTTTTTTCCAGATAGTTTTATTGCGATAACCGACAAAAATTAATCCTGATGGTTGTAAGGTAGGATTATCAATGAGAGTATATTCTTTTTTATCTAAGTATTCAAAATTGCCTTGAGGAGACAGAAAATCCCGTAACTTAGGTATTGGTGAAGTATATTTTAATGAGTTGAAATTAAATTTTTTATTTTGGGTAGCAATAATAATAATTCTTTCTCGATTTTGCGGCACACCAAAATCCTTAGCATTTAAGAGCTTATAGTCAACTAAATAACCCAGTTCTTCCAAAGAACGCAAAATAATATCTAAGTTTTTGCCTTTGTCGAGGTGAATTAGGTGTTTAACATTTTCCAGAAGAATTATTTTCGGCTTTTTTAATTCGACTATTTCGCAGATGTGAAAAAATAGAGTTCCCCTTGTATCTCTAAATCCGGCTCGTTTTCCAGAAATGCTAAAGGGTTGACAGGGAAATCCTGCTGTCAACACTTCAAAATCAGGTAGGTCATGGATAGCAATTTTCCTAATATCTTGATCGGGAATTTCTTGAAAATTATTGAAATATACTTTTCGACAGTTTTCGTTTATTTCACAAGAATATACACAGTCATAACCAACGCTCTCGAAAGCTAATCTAAACCCTCCAATACCAGCAAAAAGATCGATAAATCTGAGTTTTTCGTTTGTCATTGCAAAATTATGACACCAAAGAAATTAATCAATGGGTGCGTTACTCTTGGTTAACGCACCCCAAAGAAATTACACCGAAGTTAAGGTTTTCTCCGCGCTAATTTGCGCTTCGGGACTATCCGCTTCCGAGGGGGGAACCACTTGCCAGAATTGACCGAGATAGCTATCCCAATTAGCTAAAATTAACTTACCTTTAGGGCTATTAGTGCGTTCTACATGAGCCTCAATTAAAGATTTTAACTGTTCAGCGCCGGCTGCCGTGCCAACCCGTTGAATCTTGACAATTTCGGGGTTAAGTTTCTCCGGTAGGGATTGGTCGAGGATATAAGCTAATCCCCCTGTCATCCCGGCGCCGACGTTGCGACCGACGGAACCAAGCACGACAATTACCCCACCGGTCATGTATTCACAGAGGTGATCCCCGGCCGCTTCGATAACTGCTTTCGCGGTGGAATTGCGGACAGCAAAGCGTTCACCAGCGCGACCATTAGCGTATAATACCCCACCGGTGGCCCCGTAGAGACAGGTATTACCGATAATAGCGTTATCTTCGGGCTGATAATTGGCGTTTTGGGACGGTACGATGACAATTTCGCCGCCGTAGATGCCTTTACCCACATAATCGTTAGCTTCTCCCTCTAAATGGAGATTGACACCGGGTAAATTAAATGCTCCGAAACTTTGACCAGCTGCACCCTGGAAATTGAGCTTAATTTCGCCTTCAAAGCCGTCATTACCGTATTTTTGGGCAATTACCCCCGCAATTCTCGCCCCGACGGAGCGATCGGTATTGACAATCCTGTAGGTTTTGCTGACGGTTCCCTGTTGCTCGATCGCCTGTTTAATCTCGCTATCGGCTAGAATTTCCTCATCGAGGACAGCACCGTTACTATGTACTTCCTCGTGCTGCAACCAAGAGCGATCGCTACGGCCATCGGGTAAATTCAACAAACAATCGAGATTGAGGGATTCTGTCTTAGTTAAACGAGCATCGGAGCGCACTTTTAACAGATCTGCCCGGCCAATCACCTCATTTAAACTGTGATAGCCTAATTTCGCCAATAATTGCCGCGTTTCCTCAGCCACCAAAGTAAAGAAATTGACCACATGAGCGGGAATTCCCGAAAAACGAGCGCGGAGACGTTCCTGCTGGGTAGCGACTCCCACAGGGCAATTATTCGTGTGACAGACGCGGGCCATGATGCAGCCCTCGGCAATCATAGAAATGGAACCAAAACCGAATTCCTCCGCACCCATCAGAGCAGCCATGAGGATATCCCAACCGGTTTTTAGTCCTCCATCTGCGCGCAAAATCACCCGATGACGCAGTTGATTTTCCATTAACATCCGATGCACTTCCGTCACTCCCAATTCCCAGGGACTACCTGCGTGTTTAATCGAACTTAGGGGTGATGCACCTGTACCACCATCGTGGCCAGAAATCTGGATAATATCAGCGTTAGCTTTGGCAACTCCGGCCGCAATTGTGCCGATACCGATCTCGGCCACTAATTTGACGGAAACTTTGGCCCGGGGGTTAATTTGGTGTAAATCGTAGATTAATTGCGCTAAATCTTCGATCGAGTAGATATCGTGGTGAGGAGGGGGAGAAATCAAAGTTACTCCCGGTTTTGAGCGCCGTAACATGGCAATATAGGAACTGACTTTTTTCCCCGGTAATTGACCTCCTTCTCCCGGTTTTGCTCCTTGGGCCATTTTAATCTCTAGCTGTTTTCCACTCATTAAGTATTCGGGGGTGACTCCAAAACGTCCCGAAGCTATCTGTTTAATGGCAGAATTAGCCGTATCACCGTTTTTTAAGCCGTTTAGATGGGGCATAGTCACAGAATGTCCTTCTGCATCCACATCGCTTAAGCTGGTGTAACGGATCGGATCTTCTCCCCCTTCTCCGGAATTGGACTTACCTCCGATGCGATTCATGGCGATCGCTAGGGTTTCGTGTGCTTCCCGTCCCAAGGCACCGAGGGACATTCCCCCTGTGCAGAAGCGTTGCAGGATACTTTCGATCGATTCTACTTCTTCGATGGCAATTGAGGCTCGATCGCTGTTAAATTCTAATAGATCGCGCAATGCAGTAACGGGTCTTTGCTGTAAGATTTGACGATAGGTTTCGTAATGGTCATATCCCTGTCCGTTGGAGTGAGCAGCCACTGCTTTATGGAGTGCTTTCGCCATTTCTGGCGAATTCATGTGGTATTCTCCCCCCGGACGGTAGTTGACAAAACCGTAGTTTTCTAGTTTTTTGGCCGTAAGATTGGGGAAAGCTTGACTGTGGAATGCGATCGCTTCTTGTCCCACCTCCGCAATGCTTAAACCCCCGACGCGACTGGTAGTACCGTTAAAAGCTAGTTTAACTAAATCTGCCGATAATCCGATCGCCTCGAAAATTTGCGCCCCATGGTAGGAAGATAGGAGAGAAATACCCATTTTCGAGAGGATTTTCAGTAATCCTGCTTCTACGGATTTGCGGTAATTAATTAGGGCTTTTTCGAGGCTAATAGCTTCTAATTTGCCGTTTTCCATCAATTTCTGGGTTTTTGGCTCGATCCACCACTGGGCGATCGTTTCTAACGCAAGATAGGGACAGACTGCGGAAGCGCCATAACCAATTAGACAAGCGAAGTGATGGGTACTCCAACATTGGGCCGTGTCGATAACGATCGAAGCTTTTAAACGCAAGTGTGAGCGAATCAGGTGATGATGGACTGCACCAACAGCTAATAAGGGGGGAATATAGCTAGTTTTTTCGTCAATAGGAGCAGTTCTGTCACTGAGAATTAAAATTTCCGCTCCCGATTCTACTTTCTTGGCGGACTCAGCGCACAAATTAGCGATCGCAGTTTCTAATCCCCCCGGTCCGGTGGTCAGATCATAAAGGGTAGAAAGTTCGGCTGTTTTGTAGCTAGAGGTTTTAACTTTGGCTAATTCAGCGTTATTGAGCAGGGGAGAGTCTAATTTCAGTAAATGTGCGTCATCAACCCCTAATTTAAGTATATTGCCCCGTCGTCCCAGATACATAGTCAGGGACATGACTAAACTTTCCCGTAAAGGATCGATGGGAGGGTTAGTAACTTGGGCAAAACGTTGTTTAAAGTAATCGTAGAGAAGATGGGGTTTACTGGAGAGGACCGCTAGGGGAGTGTCATCACCCATACAGAAAGTCGGTTCTTTTCCCTGTTCTGCCATGGGGACGATAATCATATCCACATCTTCGGCAGTATAACCGAAAGCGGTTTGCCGGGGAAGGAGATTACTAGGAGCGGGAATGTCGATCGCTGTTTCTTTGTCAATAAAGGTGCGTTGGGATTTCACCCATTCACCGTAGGGATTAGATCGGGCAATTTCCTGTTTAATCTGCCAATTACGCTTAATTTCGCCTTTTTCTAGGTCCACTGCGATCATTTGACCGGGGCCGAGACGACCTTTTTCGATAATGGTGGTTTCATCAAGGGGAATAGTTCCCGCTTCCGAGGAAACGACGATATAACCCGTGTTAGTAATGCTATAACGGGCCGGTCGCAAACCGTTGCGATCTAAACAAGCGCCGACGATTCCCCCGTCACTGAATACCAGTAAAGCTGGACCGTCCCAGGGTTCCTGTAAACCGCTATAGTATTCGTAAAAGTCGATAATTTCGGGATAATCCTGTAAATCCGGCTGATTATTGTAGGCCTCCGGCACTAGGATCATAGCTGCTTCTAGGGGACTGCGACCGGTTCTCACCAATAATTCTAGGGCGCTATCGAGGTTATAGGAGTCGCTGTTAGCGGGGTTAACAATGGGAGTCAGGGATTGTAATTCTTCGTGGGTCCAACCTTCCGTTTCTAAAGCGGGTTCCCGGGCCGACATCCAGTTAATATTGCCTAAAAGGGTGTTAATTTCGCCGTTATGACCCAATAAGCGCATCGGTTGAGCGAGAGGCCATTTCGGTTGGGTATTGGTGCTAAAACGTCGGTGATAAATAGCGAATTGACTGCTATAGGCGGGATTTTGCAGGTCTAGATAGAATTCTCGCAGTATTTCGCCCCGTACCATGCCTTTATAGACAATGGTGCGACAGGAAAAGGAACAGAAATAGAAATCATCGGCCAGTTGCTTACCGACTTCAGAACGGGCAATATAGAGTAGGCGATCGAATTGAGAACCGGCTAAATCGGGGGAAGTAACCAGAATTTGCTCGACAAAGGGTTGATTTTCCCTTGCTTGTCTTCCCAGGACTTGGGGACGGACGGGAACAGCGCGCCAACCTAAAATCTTAATATTATATTTATTGACAATTTCCTCGATGTGTGCTTTAGCCTCGGCGCGTTCTTGGGTTGCTTGGGGAAGAAAGACCATACCCACCCCTAGACGCTCAGATTCTGGCATATTTAAGCCATTTTCGGCGAACCAGGGAGCGAGGATAGCTCTAGGGATAGCGGTCATTATACCAGAACCGTCACCGGAATCCTGATCGGCGCTGCAGCCTCCCCGGTGTTCCAAACAACCGAGTGCCGAAAGTGCCTGTTCAATCAGTTGATGGCTACCCGAACCGCGCACATCGGCCATAAAACCGACTCCGCAAGCGTCCCGTTCTTCTACGAGCCATGGAGGACCCCAATAGGGATCGATTTGGTGTATATTGTCGATTTTTAGGTTATTTTGTTGCGCCATAGAAGTTATCCTTACGGTCGTCGTCTAGAAGGGTGGGATAGTTGGTCTGCTGAAAGGGTCAATCTAGAATAGAATTTTTTTTGCTCTTGCCGTTTCGTTTGCCTGTTGCCATCTTGATCTTGGCCCGTCTGAGGAATCACAGGGGATCTACCATGATATAGTAGCTCTCAGGAATTGTCATCGAAAATCCCCCAGGCAGGATGGGGGTGAAAAATCTAAATTTCCCTGTTCTATGCAATTGCCAGCCAAATATATGCCTTTATCTTCTTACAATAAACCAAAGACCACATTTGATCACACTCTATAACTAATTGGCCTTTTGATTTTTCAACAAACCCTTACTTAACGGGGGACAGCCACCAATTTATTGTTGACCCTTCGGCTTCGGGATGGGTCAACGTCGAGCGAAGTCGAGACGTTGACGTAATTTTGTAACCACGACCAACTTACACCTGTAACTCTGGTAATACTTCCTGGAGAAATTGCCGATAAATTTCTGGCACTGGAAAATTTTTCTGTGGGGGCGGTTAACCATCTATGGATAAATGAAATAAGCATGATGTTTTTTAGATTGGGATAACAGGTTAAAATTCTCTGAAAAAAGTGCGATTTTGACAAGTAACATCCAATATAAATAAGGACAATCCTAACTGTTTCGCCTGTAATCTGGCACTCCTTACTCACCGTTCGCTTAAATAAAAAAGCGATCGAGGACAAAAAAGGTTAAAATCCTTGTGTAGTAAAGGGTTTGGTTGAAGGAGTTAAGAAAATTCCCACACAGATAAAGTCAGAACGAATAGATGATCTCCCGGTGATTATTCATTGGTTAAAACAAATGAAAGTGGCAGAGATGATAGACGAGAATCTGGAAAAGCCTCACGGAAATCGCACAGGATTAAGCTATGGGGAACTAGCAGTATTATTACTGACCTATATCATCAGCGAAGGAGATCATAGAATGTGTTGTCTAGAAACGTGGGTAAATGAACATCAAAGAAGTCTGGAAGGGATAACGGGATGGAAAATAGGAGAAAAAGAAGCAACGGACGACCGTTGTGGAGAGTTATTAAGAACATTGGGTTCATCAGACAGTTTAGACCAGATAGAGAGAGAATTATGTCAATATCTGGTCAAAGCTTACGAATTACCGACCGAAAAAGCTCGCAGTGACACAACGAGTTTCTCAGTGCATCATCAAATTATAGAAGAGCAAAAAGAATCATCACTCTTAAAATTCGGATATAGTAAAGACAAACGACCCGATTTAAGGCAATATCGTCAAATGTTGGCTACATTAGACCCGGTAGGACTTCCCTTACTAGGAATGACTCTGGCAGGAAATGGAACAGATGAGAAGGATTATGTACCCACATGGCGAAAAATGACAGAAATACTCGGAAAAAAAGATTTCTTATATTTAGCCGACTCAAAAGCCTCAAGTTATGAGAATCGGGCAAAAATCCAAGCAGAAGGAGGAAATTACTGTTTTCCCTTGGCCATGAGTCAACCTCGCCCTAAACTGTTAGCTGATTGGCTAAGTAATCCCCCCAATGAAATGATTAAAATCGTGGAAACTGAAGTGGGATTAGGAGAGAAAGAAATCGGCTCTGGTTTTGAAGTTCCTTTGGGAAGTATATGGGTTGACCCAGAAAGTAAAAAACGTTATCAGTGGAATGAAAGATGGTTAGTAGTGAAATCAAATGCCTTAGCCTCCCGTCAGATAAAAGGCTTAGGAAGTCGTTTAATTAAAGGAGAAGAAAAATTATTATCTCTGCAAAAAAGACCTGGTAAAGATGAGAAAGTTTTAGAGCAAAAGGTACGAGAAGCTCTGCAAAAACTAGGATTAACTAGGTATATCACATACTCAATTGAGAAAAAGCAAAGCTATAAGAAAGTATATAAAGGTCTTGGCCACCGTAGGGATCTATCTTCTTATCGTCGAGTTCGTGAAACGAAATTAATTCTTAGTTACACTCGTTTAAACGCAGAAATTGAGGCTTTTAAGACGATAGTGGGTTGGCGTTTATATGTCACAAATACTAACAAAGAACAATTATCTTTGACAGAAGCGGTATCAGCTTATCAAGAACAATGGCAACCGGAAAGGGGATTTCATCGTTTTAAAAAAGGTCGCTTATCTGCCTTACCCATTTATTTTCGAGACGAAGATAAGATTAAGGGGTTGATGTTTTTGTTAACGATTGCTTTAAGGGTTTTTACTTTGATGGAATTTGTGGTGCGTCGTCAATTACGTCAATCTCAATCTAGTTTGGCTGGACTCTATGACGGAAACCCTAAACGCAGCACTGACCGTCCTACGGCTGAACAGATGTTAAAAGCGTTTAGAAATCTCACTTTATATATTGAGCGAGATGGAAAGACGGAAATCTCTTGTCTTAATGAGGTACAACAACAAATCTTGCGGTTAATGAATATTCCAGAATCCATTTATACGACTGACTTCTTTGCTGATGGATAAAAATGGGTCAGTAACGTTCGCTCAATCCTTTACGGGGTCAGCTTTTCAGCCATATTTTCGTTACCTGACCTCAAAAAATAAGCGAACGGTGAGTTCCTTATACAGCCTTTATCGTCAAGGTGAAGCACAATCTGAGAAACGCTGTAATAGCTATTTCAGTCATTTATTTGATTAACCTTTACTTCAATAGATATCATAGCATCTAGAACGCAATAGTCCTGAATCACAAAGAAGATTGAAGAATACATTTTGCTTCCAGTAACAGTAACTTTTCATTCTCAAAAACCGTGCATTGTTCCTTGAGATTAGTAAGGACAGGAACAGAACCTTGTTCTAACTTTCGTAAAGCTTCTTCGGTGGCAGGCTGAAACGGATTCAACCAAGCATTTCTTCGTATATAGTCAGGACTAAAAGAGTCTCGCTCTAATAACCAAAAATCTACTCCATACTTATTAATAAAAGTTTTGATGGTTTCCAAATTTTCATTATATTGAGCGTCTATCAAATCGATCGCTTGTGAACGAAACCGATTATAATAGCCTAACTCATAGGGAAGGGCGAATTCTGGGGCGACGAGAACTGAACGTTGAGTAAAACTGGGTAAGTTGGAGGCTTCGTGGGCTAAAGAAGCGGTTAGTGAGTCTTTAGGCTGCCTAGTTAAGAAGTCGTATAATTGAGGTTCGTCGCCATAAACATACCAGTTTTTGGGAACTAATAAAAAACTAGGGTAGATTAGAACCACAGCCCCCAGAATTACCGCCATTATCTGTACTAATAATCGCCTTTGAGAACTCAATTGAGAGCCAGAATTTTTACTATCGGCAAACCAATTTTGTAATTGCAAGAAAAGGGCATCTAAAATTATGACTATAGCGATTGCGGTTGCTAGTCGTAAGGCGAAGTCTAGTCCTTGAGCGTATCGATTGGGAAGATAAAGTTTAAAGAGTACAGCGTGGGCGGCAAAAAATAGACCGAGAGAAACCATTATCATTTGAGTGAGGATATTCACCCCTAGATTGACTCGTTTAGCCAAGGGAAAGCGAGCAGGAAGGTTCATAAGTATTGGTAAAAACAACCCGGCCCAGATTATGGGTGGATTAAAAATTTTCTGAAGTTGTAAACTGCTCCGGTTGCCTTTAAAAAACCAATAATTCTGGAAACTATTGCCAAAAAAAGCTGTTCTTCCCCCTGGCTGAAATTCGGTCATCGTTTTAGATTGAGCAGCTGTCACTGTCGGTCCGTATTCCGAGGGACTCAAGACATAGGGCAATAACACCAAAATGGCGACTATCAGTCCAGTGCCGCATAGCCAATAATTGTTAGGGTCTAAGGATAGACTTGGCCAACCTCGTTGCCAACGCAATGCTCGTAAGGCTAAAATACCCGCCATGATTAGAATATAAGGAGGATAAAATAACCCTTGCAGAAGGATAGCTGCTAAACAAGGCCAAAGAGAACGTCTCAGTAAATAATAACCAAAGGCCAAGAAGAAAAGAGCGGAAAATGCTCTAGGAGTAGCACTAACTAAAATGGGTGTATTCCACTGCATATAATTAATTAGAACCGTGGACAAAAAACCAACTGTTGGCACGGGTAAAATTTCTAGTGCCAGGAGGAAACTATAAACAGAGGTTAATACACCTAGAATGATGGGCAAGAGTTTACTCGCTAGAATCGGGTCAATGCCAACTTTGGCTAATAGTTGATAGAGAGTTGTGTAACCGAATGGTAGTGAGGAAAGATAATAATCAGCGATAAAATCACCCCGAAATAGATCTTCATCCCAAAAACGAAAAAGCCAAGTAATATGTTGTCGAACATCATCTTGCACGACATAATTTTGGCTAAAAGCTTCTTGTAAAGCCATAACTCCAAAAATTGTTGCAAAAATTAGGCTTAAACTGAACCAAAAGAGATTTCTGGCACTGGAAAATTTTTCTGTGGGGGCGGTTAACCATCTATGGATAAAAGAAATTAGCATAATGTTTTTTAGATTGGGATAATTAGGTTAAAATTCTCTCAAACAAAGTTCAATTTTCACAAGTAATATCCACTATAAATAAGGACAAGCATAACTGTGTTGAGTTCCAGGTATGTTTATTTCGCCTGTAGTGAGTATCAGTGGGAGAAGCCACTATTGGCTCTTCGGGAATTGTTATGCAAATAATTAACTTAAAATAAAATTCGATGAGAGCAACTACGCTCAAAAGTAGCTGAAATTCATACAGGAAAGGACTTAAGGCACAAAAGG
>VYLW01000137.1_pt1 | contig 16341 bp, 2 predicted proteins | sample 5114201 | NCBI WGS metagenome assembly VYLW01 (sample SAMN12291793, study PRJNA351875) | freshwater metagenome | isolation source: freshwater lake | place: USA: Michigan, Sherman Lake | collected 2011-08-08
GGTAGCAGTGACTAATCCCGGATTGTTATTGACAAAGACTGTCTTAACAATCACATCTCCATCAACATCACTAAAGACATTGCTTAAGTTAATAACACTATTTTCGGCATCTTCTGCGACATTGACATCTGTAATCGGATTGAGGACAGTTGGTGCGTCATCTACTGGGTTAACTGTTAAGTTAACTTGAGCAGAATTGATACTATAAACACTCCCATCAAACCCGTTCCAACTAAAAGTAATATTCCCGTTAAAGTTAGTATTGGGACTAAAAGTGAGATTATTTAAGTCGCTGACAGCAATTTCTTCATTGATGGCAATTGCTGTATTATTCAGTTGGAGAACACCGTTATTAGGTAAAGCAGTAATCTGTATCTTAACGAGAGTATTACCATCAGCATCATTGAAAGCTGAAGTAAAATCACTTTGGCTAAAGTTGATGGGGTTATCTTCATCCCCACTCTTATTAATGTTATTCAGAGTTGGTGGTTGATTGCTGGGAAGTTGCTGATTACCGAAGTTAATTCCCGTTAGTATCTGTCCCGCAGTCAGGGTGACATTATGAACTAAACTGACGGTATTAGTGACCGTGTTGGAACCATTATTATTGTTATTTCCTGGGTTAACTAAATCTGGATTAGAATTACTGTCATTGAGGTTGAGTATGTTTTCTGCTAAAGCAAGTGCATTGATTCGAGGATAACTGATTCCTGTGTTGGTAACGTTATCGTTTTCGTCATCCCCATCAATAATTAAGTTGCTGGTTGTGTCTAATAAGGTACGAAATTCAGTTAAGGTTAATTCCCGTCCTAAATAAGTTCGAGCAATCTGTTGACCAAGGGTAGCAATTGCGCTAATGTAAGGCACGGCTTGAGATGTGCCACCCATGGTAATTGTCCCACCAGTTGCATTCGCGCCACTGATTAAAATTCCGGGAGCAAATACATCTAAAATTGGATGGCGTTGGGAGAAACTGGCAATTCGGTCTGCCGCAGTTGTATAATCTTTAGCACCATTACTAAAGCTGCCAGAACCGAAATCATCGGCCCAAACTGCACCGACTGAGATAACATTAGGGTCTGCTGCTGGATAGGCTAATCCAGGACTGCTATTAAAGGTGTAGAAACTGTTACCCGCTGCTGCTGCTATGAGAATATTTTGTCCGGCAATGGCGGCTAATTCATCGCCAATTCCATAGCGTCCGGTGGCGGTTGTCCAGTTTTGATTATCTCCTAAAGAAAGGTTGACAGAGGTGACATTATATGTGTTGGCATTTGTATTAACCCACTGTAGGGCCTCTTCTAAGTCAGCAAAGTACCCAGAACCGTTATCTTTAAAGACTTTGAGTATAATTAAGTTAGCGTCGGGAGCAATTTGGGAGGCGATACTGGCGATGTGGGAACCGTGATTATTTTTATCACTAGCATCAGCATCATTATCAGCAAAGTCGTATTGATAGATAATCTTGTCAGCGATACCATTATTATTAGCATCGACACCAAAGAGGGGATGATTTAAGTCTGCACCTGTATCAATAATAACGATGCTTTCTCCTTGTCCTTTGATGTTAGTAAAGCGGGAATCTGACCAAAAATCATCAAGGTTAATTAGATTGGTGGCGTTACTATTTTGAGAAGTGGAAAGGGTGTTACTGGGATTTGAGATAGGCGGCGTTATCGGATTATTATTGGGAGATTCGTCATCGATAATGGTCACGGTGGCGTTACCTTGATTACCAATGATTGCGCCGTTTGTCGGGTTGGTTAGATGAATTGTAAAGTATTCGTCTCCCTCAACTTTATTATCATTCCGAATGCGGATGGCGTTGGCATTGTTTAAGATGGCGTTTTGGACGGGAATGACTTTACTGATTTCGTTTTCGGCGAAAGTAATGGTAATGGGACTATAGTTAAGGTCGTTATTTATCGAACTAGCGGCGCAACCGCAGCCTTTGGCGGTTCCATCGGTAAAGGTGAGGGTGGCTGTGACTGTTTCTGTGAGGTTTCCGCTACGGTTGATGATAATTTCGGTGATGGCGGTTCCGTCTTCTTTGACTATGTAGTTGGCGGTGTTGAAGTTGAGTTGGGTTTGAGTGTTTGTCGAGGAAGGAATGAGGTCTAGGGTGGGGATTGTCAGGGGAATATCCGCAGCGGTGGTGGTAATGTTCAAGATGGGATGGGTTTGTTTCCAGCCTGTTTGTACGACTTGTGCGACGTTATAATTACCAGGACGAAGGTTATTGAAGGTATAGTCACCGTTGGCGTTAGTTTGAGTTGAGGTTTCTCCGGTGTCGAGTTGGTTGTTGTTGTTGGTGTCTAAGTAAACTGTCCATCCTGATAAACTGGGTTCGTTGTTATTAACGGCATTGCCATCAATATCGTTCCAAACTGTCCCTTTGATTTCAGCGTCGTTGTCTTGAATACTGACATTAACTGTCCCAATAGTTAACCCGTTGTAATTGGTATCGCTGCTGCTGATATTGTGGGTAATGGTAGCAGTTTGATTCCCTTCTGTTAGGGTGTCATCAACGGCGGTAATGGTGACGGTTTGAGGAGTATTCCAGTTAGTAGGAGTGAAGGTAAAGGTAGTTGAATTGAGGGTGATTTGACTGTCACCAGTTAGGGTGATGGTAACGTCGCTAGTGGGTTGGGTTTTGAGGACAAGGGAATAGGTGTCAGTGTTACCACCTTCGGTGATGGTTGTGTTTCCTCCGGTTTGGGTTAAGGTAATTCCAGGTGTGGGAGGGGAAGTAATGATAAAGTTGGTGTTTTTGGCTGCGTCTCCGCTGTTTCCGGCGTTGTCTTGTATGGTGGTTGCGTCAACTTTTAGGTTGTAGATTCCTGGGGTATTGGTTAAGTCTCCTAAGCCATTAATGCGGTAGGTTGTACCTGAGAGATATTCAACGGTTACGGTATTGGGTAGGGTGAGGGTGATACCATCACGGGTGAGGGTAATATCACTTTTATCGAAGGTATTTAGGTCAATTTGTTCGGAGAATTGAACGTCAATACTGTTAATTGCGTTGGCGCTTGAGGTGGGGACGTTGAGGAATTGGGTAAGGACTGGTTGGCTGATGTCTGCGAAGAGACTGAGGGTTGTATTACTGGTGTTTCCTGCTGCATCTTCTAGGCGGATTTCTACATCTCTTGCGCCAGGTGAGGGAAGTTGTAAACTACCACTAAATTGGCTTCCAGTTACGGTTGCTTGTTGTAAGAGAGTATTGGTAGTTTTGTCGTAGAAGAAGACTTTTAATCCAGTTTCTCCTAATTCACCACTAATGGTGGGATTGGTGGTATCAATTCGGGTTTGTCCCGATGCTGTTAGCGGTTGTAGGGTTGCAATGTTTGCACTCTCAATATTTATCCCTGAAGGGGTGAGGGGATTTGTGACTGTAATGTTAGTAGGAATTGCGGGTGCGATGGTATCCATTACCCAGGTTTCGGACTGGGTTCCATTTCCTGAATTACCAGATAAGTCTTGGATTCCACTACCGTTAACTGTCAGGTTATAAGTTCCATCGATTACGGTTAATCCACTTAGTCCATTAATCCGATAGTTGGTGTCATTAATGGCGCTAATGGTGACGGTATTGTTAATTAAATTGCTTCCATTATTACGGGTGAGAGTAATATCTTGCCAAGTGAAGGTACTGAGGTCAATTTTTTCGGAGAAAGTGACGGTTAAAGAGGGAACTGGTTGATTGCGCGGGTTGATTAATAGATTGACAATATCTGTTACTACTGGTGGGGTGGTGTCTGCATTACCGCCAGCCGTTTTCTCCCAGGTTTCTGTTAGTGAACCGCTACCGAATTTACCGATGGTGTCTTGGATTCCTGTGGCGTTAACGGTGAGGATATAGTCTCCGTCGTTGTTGGTAAGGGTGTTTAATCCGCTGATTTGATAACGGGTGGGAGAGAGGGAAACAATGGTGACGGTGGAGTTGATTAAGTTTGTGCCATTGTTGAGAGTTAAGCTTAAGTCATTATAGTCGAAACTACTGGCTTTAATAGCTTCAGAAAAGTCAACGGTAATGGCGTTAACAGCCGTAGAGATAGGGTCTGGACTAACATCAATAATATCGGTGATGCTCGGACCGCCAGGGGTATAAACAACCGTGTAGGTTTTCGTTCCTCCTGTGGCGTTATTGTCAAGAAAATGTAAGATATTTTCATAAATTGGACGACCTGTCGCAGGGAAAGTTCGGTCAGTTGTCCAAATATTATCTAACCCAATTTCTGTACCATCAGACCGCAAGATTTTAACGATATCGTATTGACTGTCACTGGGTTCATCTAAGCGGAAGTAAGTCCAGCCATTTTCGACGGTGGCGCTAATTTGAACGGTTAAATCATTGAGGGTTGGGGGTGCGTCAAGGGTGGCGTTTTTAACGGCTTTGACGGGTGCTGTTCCCCCACTGCTGAAGTAGATTATATCGGGGGTGAATTGTGCGTCAAAGGTTTCGTTAACTAGGAAATCAGGTAGGTTGTCGGGGTTGGAATGATTGACTTGGACTGTGTGAATTAATTCGTGGATTTTGACTTCTTTGATGAGGGAGAGTTCGGCTTTACCAAGGCTGTTAATATGCTCAAAGGTGGCTTTGTAGTCGATGAATTTTCCTTGTAGGCTGGATTTTAGTAACCAGTCAGCGACGGCGGTTTTTCCGGCTTTGATGTCGCCAAAGTTGACGGTTAGGGAGGGGGTTACGCCTTGTCCGTTGACTTCGGAACCGATGATTTGGAAGTCTATTAATAAGCCTTTTTCGTTTTCGACGATTTTCGGTTGACCGGAGGTAATTTTGAGGTTTTTTGCGTCTCCTTTTCCTTCATTTCTGATGAGGACAGCGAGGGAGTAGGGGACGGATGTTTCAACAATGTCATCGGTGAAGGGGTCATCGGCGAAGACATCTCGTTGATGGAAATAGTCGAGGTAAAGTTCGGCTTGCGGGAAAACAGTAATAGGAGTAGAAAGTAGGGGGACGGTGACGGTTGTGCCGTTTTCGAGGTAGGAAAGGGTTCCACCAATGTTGTATTGAGTGGGGGTTTCTGGCGCGGCTAAATTGGTAGGAATAAAAGTCCATTGTGCGCTACCTATTCCTTCATTTTGGGGTGTGTTGGGGTCGTTTCCGGTTAAGATTCCGGTTCCGTCAACGGCGGTGATATTGCTAAGAATGGGGTCGGTTATGCCAAATAAGTCGTTGACAATGTTGCCGTTTTCGTCTTTGATTTGGAGGATAACGGAGAGGTTTTCGAGGTTGGTGGGGTTGCCGTTTTCTATTTCTAAATTACCAAGGAAGGCAGCGCGGGTCATTACTGCTTCTTGGTCGATTTTGATTTTGACTTTGGCGCAAACTCCGCTACTATCACCTTCTAAAGCTTTTTGTAGTTCCGTAAAACTCGCTTCTATTTCTTCTCCTAGATCTGCAAAACCTTTTGCTAAACTTGAATTGTTAGCTTCACTCGCTTCATTTACTGCCTTTTCCCAAAGGTCTAAAGCAATAAAATCAGCACTTTCTCCTTGTGGCACATCTGCTAAATCAAAAATTCCTGCATTCCAATAATCTATACTACGATTCCATCGATCTAAAAACTTGTTAACATCAGTTCCAGTTATTGGTTCAGGTAATGGGAGTGCTAGTAATTCTTGCCTTTGAGTTTCTGAAATTTGAAGACTTTCCCCATTAGTTCCCTCAGCTTTTGCTAAGAATGCTTCTAACCAATCCCCCAAAGTTTCGGACTCTTCGCCTTCTAACCAAATTTCATCACCAAAAGGTAATGCAAAAACATCATTAATCTTCTCAAAACGCGTTGCTTGCTCTTCTAAATCTTCAAGATTAAATGGCTTATCATAATTTTCAGAAATACCTAACTGTGAAGCTAGAGAAAGCGTACTAGAAGACGACAAGTCATCACAAGCAGTGATAAGGTTTTTAAAGCATTTATATATATACTGTGGAGTTTTAATTTTTTTCTTAACAAACCCTTTCAGACAACCAAAAAAGCTAGACGGTGGTGGAGTAGGAACGGTTCTACTCGTATCTATTAAATCTTCAGTAGAATTTATTCCGCTTGAAATATTTCTCAGAATTGGTACACATTTAATGATTTCTTTAATCCCAACAAGATCAAGAACGCATTTAATTACTGCCTGTTTTAGTTTTTCATTACAAGGATCACAGTCAGAAGAAGTTACTTCAAAATCTGGAATAACTATCCCCGTAACGGGTCCACCACCACTAGGTCCATTAGAACCACCAAAACTAGGATAGGGGAGTGGATTTAAGCTTAAATTACAATTTCCTTCAACATTAAGAACAGGAATAGGAAAGGCTCTCTTAATTTTCTGTCCAGCACATTCATAATCATAACTCAACCCTAGCGAGAATGAACAAGGCACTTGAATTCCTGAAGATGTACTAATTTCACCACTACTTGCTAAAGTATCAAAATCAGCAATCCGGGTAATTCTGACTGGAATAGTAATCGAACTTTTAGCCGCTAAAATATCAACTCCATTGATTAAAGGCTCAATCTTATAAAATGGATGTTCACCTATATTTAAAGCAATATCATTTGCTGCAATTAAGCCATAATTAGTGACCTTCATGTCAATTTGCATCACTTGACCAACTGCTTGTAAATCAGCAAAATCTAGAGATAAAGGTTCAATGACAACGGTAGGAATGGGAACATCAGTTTCAAAAGTTGATTGAACAGTGATAATATATTTATCTTCAATTTCTGTCGGCGTTACTGTCCAAGTATATTTAACTGTTTGTCTTGACAAAAATGCCTGAATATTCTCTGTTTCTCCCGCACCAATATAAATATTCTGCTCATAAGTATCATGATTATCCGCAGTAATCCGCAGTTTATAATACCCCTCTGCTAAATCAGTTTTAGACAATATCCCATCTGCATCTTTTTCTGAGGAAATAACCTTTCCTGAAAAGGGATCTAATAGGGTAATTGTCGCATTTTCTAAACGAGGTGAACCTTCTGCAAAAAAGAATAATTCATCAACAACACTAATATTAAGATTCCCCTTCGCTTCCGAAATCGCTCGGAAATTAAACGGTAAACTTAAGGATACTTCATCCCCAGAAATAACGACATTTCCGTTATAAACTGTCAACTCTTGGGTCGCTGATGGTTGTAATAACAATGAAACTTTCGTTGATTGACCAGGATTCAAGGAAGGTAGCTTAACCGCAGAAGCTGACTTTAACCAAGAAGCATTAGGAAGCAGAATATTTAATTCTCCTGACGCAATTTCCCCTTGATTACTAACCGTAAACTCGACTATTGTTTGACCTCCCCGCAACATCGAAGCTTGTAAACTGCTGGTATCTGCAACTAAACGGGGTAATAGTCGCGCCACATCTACTCGTATTGGTAAATTTGCGGTAACGCCTTCAGTGGTACTTAATCCAAGACCAAAATTGTAATAACTCCATTTATCATCAGGGACATTGATACTGTAATTGACCGTAATTTCTTCATTCCCACCTAAGCTAGTCTTCTCTGGAGTAACATTAACTGTCCAATCACTTGGCGCACCATTGACAGTAGCAGTTAATCCTGATAATCCTAGATTACTCAGGTTTTGTAATTTAACTGACCCATTAAAGGTAGTTCCTTCGGTAATCCGTTGGGAAACCTGGGTTAAGAATTGGTCATTTTGTTCAAACCGCATTCCTAAGAGAGTAAAACTATCTTCGGGGGTGCTATCTTCACTCGCAAATCCAGGGAAATAAGCGTTGATATTATAAGTTCCTGCTTCTCCTGTTAAGGGAGTAAATTGACGAACAAAATTACCATTTCCATCGGTAAACGCATCAAACTCTCGGATATTTCCTTTGTTTTCTACCCGAACTTTGACAAATTCATAAGCTACAGGAGAATTATTACTATTACTTAATGCCTGTCCCCGTAAAGTAACAGGATTACCCGCAATCGCAGTTTCTGTATCAGTATAAACCGTACCACGATAAGCCGGTGTTACTGTCACTGGGGTAATCGTTGTATTATTGTTTTCCCCAATTGTTACCCCCTCATTAACAGTATTTCCGTTATCTGTCACCCCAATTAGGTAATATTGTCCGGGATTACGGGGAGCAAAATAGGTGACTGTACGATTATAGGAGGTTCCGGGTAATAGATTGGCTGGATTTTCTGTACTTCCTAAGCCAAATTCCCCTAATAAGGTGTCATTAGCATCTAGCTTATTATCGGTTGATAAATAAATTCTGTCTTTCCAACTTCCCGTCGCAGCGATAATCCCGTTGTTAGCAACTGTGTAGGTAAATTGGGATTGCTTAGTTGTATAAGTTGGGGAGATTCCTTGTAATTGAGTGAGGACTAAATCAGGAACATTAATATCTGTGATTTCTAAGCTATCACTCCCACTATTTAATCCTGTTGCTGAAGCGGTAATCGTTACCGTTTGGCTTCCATCATTGATTCCGTCACTAATTCCGGTAATAGTGAAAGTGGCTGAAGTTTGTCCCGCAGCAATTGTCACTGTATTGGGAACAGTTGCTTCGGTGGTATTACTGGAATTGAGGGTAACAATTAAGTCGCTGCTGGTATTGGTATTACGGGTAAGGGTTGCTGTTGCGGTTCCTGTTTCTGAGATAACATCTTTGTCAATAACGACTTTTAAACTGGGACTTTCGTTATCGATGATATTAATATTGGTGGTTGCGTTTCCTGTATCGGTTGCTAAGTTTGTCCCCGTATAGGTAGGTTTGGCGGTGATGGTAACTGTTTGATTACCGTCTAAAGCAGTATCGTCAATTGCTGATATTTCAAAGGTAGCAGAAGCTTGTCCTGCTGCGATGGTAACGCTTGTGGGTACAGTTGCTTCAGTGGTGTCACTGCTGCTGAGTTGGACAACTAAGGGGGTTGAAGTGATGACATTGCGGGTGACAGTCGCGATCGCTTTTCCGCCATTTTCGTTAATATTATTAGAGTCGAGAGTTAGGCTGAGGCTAACTGCATCATTGTCGATTACTGCTAGGGTATCTGAACCACTGACAAATCCTTGGGATGTAGCAATAATTGTATAGTTTTTCGGTAGTTCAATTAAGGTATCATCAACTGCGTTCAGGCTAAAGTTAACTGAATTTGACCCAGCGGGAATGATTACTGTAGTCGGAACGGTCAGTTGGGTGTTATCGCTGCTAACGAGGGTGACTGTTAATGGGTCTGTGGTGTCGGTATTTCGAGTGACTGTTCCCTGAATGGTGTTACCTTCGGTGACTTGTTCCCCAGTAATGTTAACGGTTAAGGTGGGTTTAAAGTCGTTGTCAATAATATTGACAATTGCGCTGTTTTGTGAGCCGATTGTTACGCCGTTGGTGGGGTTAGATAGACTGAGATTGATGGTTTCTGTCGCTTCAAAGATACTGTCATCAATGATGGGGATGGTGACGGTTTTACTGGTTTCTCCGTTGGCGAAGTTAACCGTAATTGAGGTGTTATTGTAGTCGCTTCCTGTGGTCGCTGTTCCATTTGTTAGGTTAATAGTTGCACTAACTGCACCATCACTTCCATTGGTACGGGTCAAAGTTACAGCAGTAACCGGAGTTCCATTCTCATTAACTGAGTAAGTAGCATTACTAAATTGAATAACCCCTGGTACTGCGTCATTATCAATAATACTGAGGGTGCGGTGATGGGTATAGTAACGGTTTTGCTGGTTTGTCCATTAACAAAAGTAACAGTAACGGGTGAATTATTATAGTCACTTCCTTGGTTTGCGGTTCCATCAGTAGGAGTTAAGATAACGCTAACTTCCCCGTCACTTCCATTCGTGCGAGTTAAGGTGATATTCGCTGTTCCGTTTTCGTTGACGGTGTAGTTAATGTTATTGAGGCTAATCCTTCCCGGTTGGGGTAAGTCATCGTTAAGAATGGTTAAAACTGCTGTGGTTTGGGTTCCTAATGTTGCGCCACCTGTCGGGTTAGATAAGCTTAAATTAACGGTTTCGTCTGGTTCAAATTGAGTGTCGTTAACGATGGGGATATTTACGGTTTTACTGGTTTCCCCATTAGCGAAGTTGACTGTAATTTGGGTGTTATTGTAGTCACTTCCTGCTGTTGCTGTTCCATTTGTGAGGTTAACTGTAACGCTAACTGCGCCATCACTTCCATTAGTACGGGTCAAAGTTACAGCAGTAACCGGAGTTCCATTCTCATTAACTGAGTAAGTAGCATTACTAAATTGAATAACCCCTGGTACTGCGTCATTATCAATAATACTGAGGGTGCATCGGTGATGGGTATAGTAACGGTTTTGCTGGTTTGTCCATTAGCAAAGGTGACAGTAATGGGGGTATTAGTGTAATCGTCTCCTGCAATTGCACTGCCATTACTAGGGGTTAGGATAACGCTAACTTCCCCGTCACTTCCATTCGTGCGAGTTAAGGTAATGCTTGCTGTACCATTATTTTCGTTGACGGTGTAGTTGCTGCTATTGAGGTTAATTGTTCCCCGTTGCGGTAAGTCATCATTAATGATGGTTAAAACTGCTGTAGTTTGGGTTCCTAATGTTGCGCCACCTTGGGGATTAGACAGACTGAGATTGATGGTTTCGTCTGCTTCCAATTGGCTATCGTTAACGATGGGAATGGTGACGGTTTTACTGGTTTCTCCGTTGGCGAAGTTAACCGTAATTGGGGTGTTATTGTAATCAGATGGTGCAGTTGCTGTTCCATTTGTTAGATTGATTCTGACACTGACTTCTCCATCACTTCCATTAGTTCGCGTGAGGGTGACTGCGGTAACGGGGGTTCCATTTTCATTGACTGAATAAGTCCCATTGCTAAATTGAATAACTTCTGCTTCATTGAGATTAATGGCGACAGCACGAGTATTGTTAGTCTCGTTAGTTTCCCCTTGATTTTTTGAACCATCAGCGACAAATATTAAATAACGGTTTCCCGTCCCAAAGTTAGGAATGGTAATATTGCGAGTAATGCTGTAACTTGCACCGGCGGCTAATGGCGTTTGGGTGGAGATTAATTCTTGGGTAACGTAAGTGTCAGCATTAGCATCAAAAACAGGATCGTTGGAGAGGTAAACCCAATCATACCAATCAGTAGAAGCAGCGGTTGTTCCTTGGTTTTGTACTGTCCAAGAAACTTCAATACTCTTACCGACTGTTCCGGTTGCAGGTACGGAAGCATTAGAAACAATTAAATCGGGAGCAGTTAAACTGATAGCAACCGCAGCGAGGTTATTATTTTCGTTGATTTCCCCTTGATAATTGTCTCGATCAGCAACAAAGAGTAAATATTGATTACCCGGGGTAAAACTAGGTAGGGTAACGTTCTTGCTGATGGTATAACTCGCTCCCGCAGCTAAGGGAGTTTGACTGGAGACCCATTCGGACGTAACTTGAACATCATTGCTATCTAAAGTTTGATTGCTAGAGAGGTAAACTCGATCGTACCAATCCTGACTGGCTGCTCCCGTACCGTTATTAGTGACAGTCCAAGTTAATTCAACTGTTTCCCCTAAAATGGCACTTGTCGGAGCATTGGTAGCAGTAACTTGGAGGTCGGAAGCGGAAATATTAATCGGTAGGGAATAGACATTATTGTTTTCGTCTGTCTCCCCTTGATAATTATAGTTGTCAGCTTTGAAGAGTAAATAGCGATCGCCAGTAGCGGTACTGGGTAAGGTAACATTGAGGGTGCGGCTATAGGTTGCTCCGGCTGCTAGGGGAGTAAATGAACCTTGCCAAACTTCTGTCAGATAAGTATCATCGCTATTACCGAAGATTTGGTCAGTAGAAATCACAGCCCTGTCATACCAATCAGCATTAGCCGCAACTGTACCTTGATTCTTCGCATCCCAAGTAACGCTAATCGTTGCACCTATAGTTACCGATGCGGGTGCAGTAGCATTTGAGACAATTAAATCTGGTGCATCTATGCGGATAGGAGTGGCAAGATTATTATTATTTTCGTTGGTTTCTCCCTGTGCATTATTGCCATCTGCTCGGACAATTAAGTAACCATTGCCAACGAAGTTTATTTGATTGGGTAAGGTAATATTTTGGGTTTTGCTATAGCTTCCTCCGGCGGCAACGGGAGTTTGTGCGGCGGCGGAAATACTGGTAATGAAGGTATCAGAACCGTCATAAGTATCATTGCTTGACCAGTAAATATAATCAGTCCAATCGGCGGGAGCTTCTACTGTTCCCTGGTTCTGTACTGTCCAAGAAAGGCTGACTGTTCCCCCTAATGCTCCTGACTCTGGTGCAGTAGCATTACTAACAATTAAATCCGGCGCACCAATAGTAATGGCAATGGCCTGACTATAGTTGTTGTTTTCGTTAGTTTCCCCTTGATAATTATAGGCATCAGCGCGGAAAAAGATGTAATAATTTCCTGGTGTAACATTGGGTAAGTTAATACTGCGATTGATCGTGTATGTACCGTTTACGGCTAAGGGTGTTTGAGTGCTTATAAATTGTTCAGCAATGTAACTATCATTGCCATTGCCGGGTATATTATCAGAGGATAGGTCAATAACATCATACCAATCCGCTGGTGCATCCGTCGTACCCTGATTTTTCACCGTCCATGATACATTGATCGCTCCATTCACAACCCCACTACTGGGTGCAGTTGCTCCAGATATAATTAAGTCTGGCGCACCTAAAGTGATAGGAACAGCATAAGTATTGTCGTTTTCGTTCGTTTCTCCTTGTTGGTTGTAGTAGGAGTAAGAGTATTGATCTGTAACAAAGATCAAATATTTATCACCAATTCCTGCATAGCTAGGAATGGTAATATTTTGGGTGTCTGTATAACTGGTATTAGCGGCAAGGGGACTTCTTGCGGCTTCCCAGAAAGCGGTAATCCATGTATCTCCACTATCCCAAGTCTGATCATTAGACAGATAAACTGAATCATACCAATCAGCATTAGCGGAAACAGTTCCATTATTTAGTACCGTCCACGAAACTGATATGGATTGCCCTAAAATACCATTACTAGGCGCAGTCCCACTGGTAATAGTTAAATTGGGTACAGCAATATCAATCGCTTGAGCATAAACGTTATCGTTTTCGTTTGATTCTACTTGGTAGTTATAAGCATCTGTCTTAAATAGCAAATAGCCACTTCCTCCTGCACTACTAGGTAAGCTGACTGTACGACTTACTGTATAGGTTTCATTGGGTTCTAAAGGTAGTCCGTAGCCACTATGAATATATTCATAACTGATAACTGTAATATCATCACTATCCCCATAGATATTATTCTTGGAAAAGACTACCTGGTCATACCAGTAGGAACTTCCTGTAGTAACAGAACCGTCATTTTTCCCCGTCCAAGATACAGTAATACTCTGACCAGCAGTAGCGGTAGTCGGTGCTGTTACTTCAGTAATAATTAAATTGGGTACAGCAATATCAATCGCTTGAGCATAAACGTTATCGTTTTCGTTTGATTCTGTTTGGTAGTTATAAGCATCTGTCTTAAATAGCAAATAGCCACTTCCTACCGCTTGTCCAGGTAGAGTAACGGTACTACTTGCTGTATAGGTTTCATTGGGTTCTAAGGGTAAGCCGTTGCTACTAGAGATATATTGTTGAGCAAGATAAATATCATCACTATCCCCATAGATATTATTCTTAGAGAATGCTACTCGGTCATACCAGTTAGAAACTGTAGTACCCGAACTGTCATTTTTCCCTGTCCAAGATAGGGTAAGACTCTGACTAGCACTAGCGGTAGTCGGAGCGGTGACATTAGTGATAATTAAATTCGGGACAGCAATATCAATCGCCTGAGTATAGACGTTATCGTTTTCGTTGGATTCTACTTGGTAGTTATAAGCATCTGTCTTAAATAGCAAATAGCCACTTCCTACCGCTTGTCCAGGTAGAGTAACGGTACTGCTTGCTGTATAGGTTTCATTGGGTTCCAAGGGTAAGCCGTTGCTACTAGAGATATATCGCTCAGTAACATAAATATCATCGCTATCCCCATAGATATTATTCTTGGAAAAGACTACCCAGTCATACCAGTTAGAACTTACTGTAGTCACAGAACTGTCATTTTTCCCCGTCCAGGATAGGGTAATAGTCTGACTAGCACTAGCGGTAGTCGGAGCGGTGACATTAGTAATAATTAAATTGGGTGCAGCAATATCAATCGCTTGAGCATAAATGTTATCGGTCTCGTTTGATTCTACTTGGTAGTTATAAACATCTGTTCTCACTAGCAAATAGCCGTTACTTACTACACTACTGGGTAAGGTAACGGTACGACTTGCTGTATAGGTTTCATTGGGTTCTAAGGGTAAGCCGTTGCTACTGGAGATAAATTGTTCAGTAAGATAAATATCATCACTATCCCCATAGATATTATTCTTAGAGAATACTACTCGGTCATACCAGTTAGAAACTGTAGTACCCGAACCGTCATTTTTACCCGTCCAAGATAGGGTAATAGTCTGACTAGCACTAGCGGTAGTGGGAGCAGTGACATTAGTAATAATTAAATTGGGTTGATTAATGGCTATAGGAATACTATAGACGTTATCCGTTTCATCGGTTTCTGCTTGATAATTATATTGATCAGTCTTAAGCAATAAATAGCCACTTGCTGTAGCAGGTATATAACTAGGCAAGGTAACATTGCCAGTCATTGTATAAGTTTCATCGGGATCTAAGGGTACGTTACTATTAGATGAATCAACCCAAAAATTATTTAGATAATAGTCATTACCATTCCCCCAAATGTCATCAGAAGAATAGACAATACTATCGCTCCAATAACTCCACGCTGTGGGAACTGTACCTTGATTTTTAACCGTCCAATTCACAGTAAAAGACTGTCCTAACCCCACACTGGAAGGAGCGGTAGCATCAGTAATCACTAAATTGGGTAACTCTCCCGTTAGGGTGATAGAGGGAGAAAATTCTGAGGTGTTCCCATCAGGATTAGTCGCTGTGCCAGTAATATAGCTATACAGTCTCTCGGCATTAGACAAGGAAAGGGTAAAATCAGCATGACCATTATCATCTGTAGTAACGGTGATATAGGTACGGTAATCTTCTCCTTCTCCGTTACCACTAGCATCTTGTGTACGATTAGCAAAAATTTCAATCCTGTATTCCTTATTGGCTTCACTGTTAAGATAACCAATCAGGGTGGCTGTTCCTCCGACAACTTCAGCAGAGGTGAAAATGGGATAATTTTGTAAAGCATTCGCTCCTGTATCGCTATCACCTTCATCATTAGTGGTGACTCCATCCCGTCCTAAATCAATTCCTAAGCCATTATTTTCATAGATACTATTGCCTTGAATAGTATTTTTCTGAGAGTTATCTACAGAAATGCCATTAGAGTTATTATGTCCAATTTGATTTCCCGTAATTGAATTACCTTGTGCCTCTTCTTGGATACTCATTCCCTCGGCATTATTAAACAGATAATTATTGGTAATCTGATTACCTGTTGTATCTGCTCCGCGAAGAACAACACCGGTCGATTGATTATAATAGATGTAATTGCCTTGCACGAGGGTATTTTTTGCTCCGGCTAAATCAATTCCATCATCCCCGTTACCTAAAAAATTGTAGTCTTTGTTAGTCCCAATCCAGTTACTAAGGATTTGATTATTATTGGCGATATTTCCATAGGACAATACACTTACACCGGTGTTAGTATTACCAGCAATAACGTTTTCTTGAATAAGATTATCTGAACCGTTAACTATCCCCACCCCAACCCCATTAGGACGGGATGAAGTTCCTGATGAATCAAGACCAATGTAATTATTAATGACCTGGTTGTTAATTGCAGTTTCACTATTAATTAATACACCTGTTCCCGTATTACCAGAGATAATATTCCTTTCACTGGTAGTTGCTCCCCCAATCAGATTATTGGCAGATTCAATTAAAATACCGCCTTCTCCATTGCCCAAAAATCCCTCAAAAATGTAGTCATAATAACCAATATAATTACCTTGAATAATAATATTATTACCTTGATCAATTAAGCGTATTCCATAGCTACTAAACTGGGTAATAATTAAGCCACGGACGGTACTGTCACCAGCACTAATAACTAGACCCGACAATCCTTCACCTGCTTGATAACCACTAATTTGAATTATCGGCGTTCCCTCGTATCCCGGTTGACTGGTACCATCAATAAAGACAGGGGACGTAATTTCTGGCAAAGCCGATAAGGGAGTTATGGTATACCCGCATTTCTCACAAACTGAGGAAAGAACCTAATTTGGAAGTTAAAAGTTGAGATTATTTTAAAATAAGAGAAAATTGTAAATTTGCGGCGTAAAAATTTAACCAAATT